>JAANMV010000007.1_pt1 | contig 232079 bp, 190 predicted proteins | sample 7279661 | NCBI WGS metagenome assembly JAANMV01 (sample SAMN14094540, study PRJNA606508) | bioreactor metagenome | isolation source: A lab-scale SPAN reactor treating ammonium-rich wastewater day 121 | place: Ireland: Galway | collected 2017-05-16
GACAGCGAACTGGATTGGCTTGGCGACTAATTCTGCGATGCCGTGATAGTTAGGCGACACGGCAGGTCGCCGTCATCAACATGATTGACGGTTAGATGGTGGCCCGCAAGCAACCACCCTACGCTTGCTGCCCAGCCTTACCTGCCGCCAACAACAAGCGCCAAAACCAGAAATGCCAGGCAAGCCGCGAAGGCGCCCAGGGCCGTGCCGGGCGCAATGGGCCGAGGGCTTGCGCCCAGGCCAAAGTGCGCTCCTTGGCCAAACCACAGCCCAAAGCCCGCCACGCTGGCCGCCACGCCGAACAGCCAAAGCTGCCACATGGCGGCGCCGTGCCGCAGCAGGTCGCCACCATCGCCAACGTGTCCCCACGAGCCGAAGCCCAGATACAGCCCGTTGGCCACCAGGCAGAACCCCGCGAAGAACCGCAGCAAGAACCTGCCCGGCAGGCGAGCGGCAACGGCAATCGCCCAGGCCAAGAGCGGCAGGATTACGCCCGCCACGGGGCCCGCCCAAGCAACGAGCAGCGGCCGTGGATTCTCAGCGAGGTCGGTTCGCGAGATCGTCGTGGGCCAAAGCACCACTTGGGCCACGCGCCCGCCGGTCAACCAGGCTCCGACAACATGTCCTAGTTCGTGAACGGCCTGCATGGCGAACCACGAGCCCAGCAGGGTGGAACCAATCAGCAGCATTTGCCAGGCGCGGTGCATGCAGGTGTGAAAACGCGGGGCAAGACGGCCGTCACCGAAAGCGACCGGCGAATGCCGACCTTCCGGTGATGGACCGGTTGTCGTGGTTTCTGTCAGTCGCGAAGCAGCGGTTCGATCGCTTCCACCCACCGGTGGCGTTGGTGGACCACAAACCGGTATTCCACCCCTTGGCCATCTTCGACCAGCAGGCCGTTGGGGGCGATGGGCAATTTGCCAAACAGCAGCGTCCAGCAGGGTCGCACGCAGTGCAACTCGGCCAGGGGCATGCGCAGCAGGCTCCACTGCACGTTGACTTTGTGGGCCGCGAACACCAAGAGATCCGGCGACAGCACAAGCCACCCGCCCGCCGCCTCCCAGCCGCGCTGGCAATTGGCCGCTCCTTGCAGCAGTACGGGGGCCTCGCCGAGTTCGGCGCAGGCCCGTTGCTCGGCGTCAATTATCAGTCTACGCACGTGCGACCTCGCGGCACGCTTTCCGAAGTCCACCGGCGCCCCGATTTCCACACGGCGTTACTTTTCGCCAATGCAGTACAAGGCTTTGAAGGTTCGCAAAAAGATCTTTCCGTCGGCCACGGCGATGGTCGAGTTGCTGTTTTCGCGCAGCGAATTGTTGGCCACTTCCTCCAGTTTTTCAGGGTTGGCCTTGAACACCACGGTATCGCCGCGCTGGGTGGTGACATACAGATTGTCGCCCGCGGCCACGATCGATCCCCACAGCGAGCCGCCAGACAACCGGCCTTCCCACTTGCTCTCGCCGGTTTTGGGGTCGAGGCATTCCACCGTGCCGTCGGCATTGGCCATGTACATCACGCCATCGAGAATCACGCCCGAGCCAATCCGTTGCGGATTGCGGCGATCGACGCGCCACAGCCGGGCTTTCTCGGTGATGTTGCCGGTGCCGCCCGGCGTAAAGGCGATGGCCGGTCCGTGGAATCCGCCCATGGCCACAATCACGCCGTCGCCGATCACGACCGAGGTGTAAACCAGATCGCCCAGGCCGTCGCACTGCCAGATCTCCTTGCCTGTCTTGGGGTCGTAGCCCTTCACGTGATGCGGAAAGCTCACCACCAGTTGCTCCTGGCCATCGATCGTGGCCAGCATGGGCGTGCTCCACGAACCGATCCAATTGCGAGGGCCCGCCGCCAATCCGCTGGCGCCGCCAGGCTCTTCCGTGCGCCAGACCTCTTTGCCCGTTTTCTTATCGAGGGCCACCAGGAACGTGCGCTCGCCGGGACCGCAGTTGTTGATCACCAGGTCGCCATGAATGATCGGGCTGGCGCCATACCCCCAAATGTGAATGAACTTGCCCAGGTCGACGTTCCACTGCAGGTTGCCCTCGTAGTCGTAGCAGTACATGCCGGCCGAAGAGTGCCAAACCACCACCCGTTCTCCATCGCAGGCGGGCGACGATCCGGCGTAAGGATTGGTGTTGTGGGTGGGTTCGTCTTCCGTGTATTCGACGGTGCGTTCCCAAAGCTGCTTGCCATCCTTTTGATCGAAGCAAAACAGGCTGCGCTGGTGGCCGTCTTTCGAGGCCACGGTGATAAACACTTTGCCTTCGCTTACCACGGGGCTGCTGTTTCCCGGCGAGGGAAGTTCGGCCCGCCATACAATGTTTTTGTCGGGGCCCCATTCAACCGGGAGATTCCTGTCCGAAGTGATGCCGCGCCCGAGAGGGCCGCGAAATTGTGTCCATTCTTCCGCCCGGCCGGTTTGCCCGGCAGGACACAAAACCAGCAAGGCAACGGTGATCGCCAGCACGAGTTGGGCAGTGCGCATGGTGTGTGCTCCTGGAAGGTTCGATCGTGGTCGGCCGGCCGCTGGCGCCATCCGGGTACCTTTGCCGATGCCGAGGGAGATTTCCCTCCCGATTATAAGGAGCGGGCGGGGGAGAATGCACCATTCTCCCGCCAGATGCGCAGCGCGAGGCCTGCCGAGCGACGCCTCGTTGCTGGCAGCCCCGGCCGGCGAGTGCGAACGGCATGGGAGCCGCCGCCGAGGAATTTCGCATGGGGGGGCGAGTCAGCGGTTTAGATCACAAGGGAGCGCGAAATCAGAACGACAGCCTGCCCCGAATGCCCACCAGCAGGGCCGTGGCGATTTCGCGTCTGGCGGGATCGAGAATCTGCAGGTCCGGCGTGAGGTGGAACCAGGGCCGGACGGCCACGTTGTAAAAGAGTTCCACGCCGTTCTCGTCGCCAAATCCATACTTCTTTAAGATCGGCTGGTTGCTCACGCCCAGATGGTAATAACCGATGCCGATCGTGTCGTTCTCCCGGCCCCGAATCAGACCGTTTCCCAGCAGAGAAACATTGCCGAACCATTGGATCGGATTGGGGTTTCCGTCGGTGAGGCCCACGTCGCTATTCAGCGTCCAGTTGCGATTCGGATCTTGCGTATCGGCCCAGAGCACCTGATCGCAGCGAGAGGTGACCGTCCAAGCGGAGTGCTTGACGGGGAGCGGCTCGCCCAAGGCGATCGCCTTGAGGAGCGCATAAGGATTCGCGTCCAATGGCGTCCGCTTTGCGGTGGAATAAAGAAAACAAACCGCGCAATGCCCTGGCAGCTCGAACCAGTTGGTGCGTCGCCGGTATTCGCCGTACAACAGCACGCCATTGCTGAACAGCGTCGAAAATCCGCTGGTCGTGGGCGTGTAATGGGTATCCATCAAGTAGAAATTGAAAACCGGCTCCACTTCGTCCCGCACCGTAAAGCCAGCCCCCAAGGTGCTGGGGAACAGATACGACCGGCTCAGGTTGTTCTGCATCGCCGTGTTCCAGAAATAGTTCAGGCGCATGCCGCGGGCATACGATTCCGGCGTGCCATCCAGCAGGTTAAGTTTTCCGACAAGAATGGTGCATTGATCCGAGATATCCTGCGAAATTTGCACGCCGGTGAGCGCCGTCACTTCCCGATCCAACAGCGGCAGGGCCATCGCAAAGTTCGAAGGAGCCACCGCGCCGTCGATTTGGTTGCAATCCTGCCCCAGGCGGGTCTCCGCGCGAAGATCGAGACGCCCTCCCTCCCACAGACCCAACTTCCCGGTGTCGAGGTCGAAAAGATAATCGCCTCGGCCGCCGTATTGAAATTGTTGCGCGAGACCGCCGGCAGCCACGCCTTGGTAATACTGGGTGACGTCGCCGTAAAAAGTCAGGCCATGTTCGGCAAGTGCGTCGCGTGCGCCGAACCAATCGCCGGTGAGTTGCGAACGGGTATGCCAATCGCCATGCCAGGGTGCGGCGGGCGTGTCGGGCGATGAAGTCGCGTCGAGCGGTTCGATCTGCGTGAACGACGATGCCGAAACAAGGTCGTCATCCAGTGGCGGCGATGCTTTCGCGCAGAGGCCAAGCCCCGCCATGAGCAGCGACGTGGTCGCGGCGCAAAGCAACATGCTGCCCGATCAGGCATCCCCTGACGGCCGCATTGCCTCCTCCGCGGAACCCTATTGCCGCACTACGTTGAATCGGCTCAGCGGCTGGTTCAACCGTAACGAAACTACAAATTTATCCGTTCGCGATCGTGGCCAAGGATTCCCTGGAACGGTTCGGCATGCTGAAACCCGGTCCCGGCCTTGAGGAAGTCGGCGTGCAACGAACACACGGTACCGGATTCCCGGCGAATGATAGCAGCGATCGCAGGGCGGTCGCTGGCCGCCACGCTCGTCGCTTCCATTCCCACAGGAAAGACAACGACGGCGAGGTCGCACAGGTGGAATTTGCCTCTTTACTTGGGCGCGCCCAGCGGTTGTTCCCGAGCGAATACGCTGAGCGTGGCCACGACTTCGGCGACCGAACCTGCTCCCAGGCTGGCAATCGCCGAAGGCAAGGCATCGAGAATCTGCATGGTCGCCGTGGGACGATAAAAGTTGGCCGTGCCAATCTGCACCGCCGTGGCGCCGGCCACCAGAAACTCCATCACGTCGTCGATGCTGGCGATGCCGCCAATGCCCATGATCGGGATTTGAACTTTGCGGGCCACGCGATGCACGGCAGCCAAGGCGATGGGTTTGATGGCCGGGCCCGAAAGTCCGCCAAACACGTTTCCTAAAATCGGGCGGCGCTTGCGCCAATCGACCGCCATGCCCAAGCAAGTATTGATGAGCGAAACGGCGTCGGCGCCGCCTTCGGCCGCCGCCTGGGCAATCGCCACAATGTCGGTCACGTTGGGTGTGAGCTTGGCCAGCACCGGCAAATCGCATGCCGCCCTCACCCCGCGCACCACGCGCGCGCACATGGCGGGGTCGGCCCCAAAATCCACTCCATGGCTCACGTTGGGGCACGAAATATTCAGTTCAACCGCCGCCACGCCCCGCTGGCCTTGCAGTCGCGTCGCCATGGCCACAAACTCGTCGTAGTTGCCGCCGGCAATACTCACAATCACCGGCACGCCCAAACCGGCCAGGTAGGGCAAATGGTGTTCGATGAACCGTTCGATGCCGTCGTTGTCCAGACCGATCGAGTTGAGCATGCCTCCGGTCGTTTCCACCGTGCGCCAGGGAGCGTTTCCTGCCCGGGGTTGCGCCGTGATGGTCTTGGGAAGAATGCCCCCCAGCCGCGAAATGTCCACCAGGCCAGCCATTTCGCGGGCGTAACCGAAGGTGCCCGAGGCGACGAGAATGGGATTGGGCAATTGCAGCCGTCCGAGAGAGACGGCGAGTTGAACATCCACGGGAGAAAACGCCTTGTCTTGCAACAATACCGGTCGGTCCAACCACGGCGGCGACCGCCCTCGCAATGTAGCCCTTGGGCCGCAAACGGGCAACGTGTGGCCGCGGCGCGTTGGCTGCCGGCCTGCGTACATGCTGTGTCGTTCCGATGCGCCCTTCCAAAAGAACAACGAATCTTCGATCTTGCTTTCCACCCCTTCGCGCCGTCAGCAGCGCAAGACCAGCGGCCAGAGGCTGTCGCTGATAAACATTCCGCTTCGCGTGAGCCGCAATTGTCCCGATTCCTGCTGCAGCCAGCCTTCGGCCAACAGGTGCTCCAGCGTTTCTTCGCCGAACAAGGCGCGCGGTTGCCGCTGCCAACGAGCAGCAAACGCATCGATGGATATGCCTTCGATCCGCCGCAATCCCAGCACCAGTGCCTCGCGGGCTCGATCGTCGTGGGACAGCGTTTCGCTTTCGGCGACGGGCGATTCGCTGGCCAGCAGGCGTTTCATCCAGGTGGTGGTGCTGCGATGATTGACTTCGCGCCGGCCGGCCACGTACCGCGCGGCCCCGGGACCTGCGGCATAATATTCCTCGGCCGCCCAATACACCTCGTTGTGACGGCAGCGGTGGCCGGGACGGGCGAAGTTGGAAATCTCATAATGCGAGAAGCCCGCCGCGGTCAGCCGATCGATTGCCTCGGCGTACATGGCGCGCTCGGTTTCTTCATCCACGCTGCACAAACTACCGCGAAGCATCCGTCCCCAAAACGTGGTTCCGCGTTCGTAGGTCAGTCCGTAGGTGGAAACATGGTCGGGCTGCAATCCAAGCGTCTGCTCGAGGTCGCAGCGCCATGCGGCCAGCGACTCGTCCGGCGCGGCAAAAATCAAATCGAGCGAGACGGCGGCTCCCATGGCTCGGGCAAGTTCGACGCTACGCCCAATGTGTTCTTCGGTATGCGCCCGCTCGAGCCGCTGCAACTTGTCGGCGTTGAACGACTGCGCCCCCAGGCTTACGCGATTGACGCCGGCCTCCGCCAAATGCTCGGCGCGAGCCTGATCGAAGTTTTCGGGGTTGGCCTCCACGCTGAATTCACTTCCGGCAGTACGCGGAAACCAGCGGTTCAACAGCGCCAGCAGTTGTTGCAAATCGCCCGGCTTGAGCAGGGTGGGCGTTCCTCCGCCCAAGAAAACGGTATCGACCTCGCGCGGTTGCTCCAACAGGGCCAGTTCGCGAGCCAGGGCTTCCAGATACTCCGGAACCAGGTCGTTGCGGCCGGCCACCACGGTGAAGTTGCAATAGCCGCAGCGGTGCGCGCAAAACGGCACATGCACGTAGGCTGCGCGCGGCTGGCTGCAATGCGAGTCGGACATATCTCCTGCTTCCACCAGGCACACACGCCCCGGCGGATTTCGATGGAAAGAATTTCGTGGTTGCACGCAGCCCCGCGTCCGGCGTTCACGACGTGATTCGGTGTGACGGCCGCTTGACGATCCAGGCACATCCAGACGTGCTGTCCCCGGCAACCAACCATTTTGAAAAAACTACGAACCGCGGCGAACCAGCGTCACCCGCAGTGCATTATACCCAACGCAACGGATCGGCTTCCTCGCGGCTGGCCCAAACCGTCATTTGCGGAAACTGCGATTGGAGCACCTCGGCCAGTCGTTCCACGCCGAACCGTTCGCTGGCGTAATGGCCGGTCAGCAGCAACGCCACGCCGGTGGCTTCTGCCTCGAGGCAGGTGTGAAAGCTGGTTTCGCCGGTAATCAGGACGTTGCAGCCCAATTTGCGCGCGGGACGCAGAAACTCTCCCGCCGATCCACAAGCCACACCGACCTGCCTCAACGCGGTCTCGGGAGAACCCACCAGTTGCAGCCGTTCAATCCGCAGAAATTGCTTCACGCGGTTGGCCAGGTCGGCCACGGTGCAGGGCGCCGGCAATCGACCATAACGGCCCGACCCCAGGGCGACTGGTGGCTGTTGTGTTGGCTCTCCGGGCGAGGACATCGGCAGAACGTCGATGGGGCGAAGGGGCGCAATCTCCTCCAGCCCCAGTCCTGCGGCCAACTGCTGATTGATGCCCTGCGCCGCCGAATCGAACGCCGTGTGAGGGCTATAGATGGCGACTTGGCCTGCGATCAGTTCCAGCAGCATTCGCCCTTCGTTGGTATCGCTGGTCAACTGACGGAACTCGCGAAACGGCAGCGGATGATGCGTCACAATCAGATCGGCTTGGCCGTCAACGGCCTCGCGCGCGCTGGCAGGCGTGATCGTCAGGCAGGTCATCACGCGATCGACGCGCTGATGCCGGTCGCCGACCAGCAAGCCTACATTGTCCCAGTCTTCGGCCAAACACCGGGGGGCGAAGGTTTCCAAAAATTGTGCAAGATCGTCGACGGCGGGCATGAAGCAAACCTTCTGGAGTAGGAGGGTTCGCGACCAGAAAACCTCGGCAGGCCCTGGTGGCAGTCTCGGGGGATAGCTTACCCGATACAGCAGACGAAAGAGAGTGACGGGGCCAATCGGCACCTGCTGACGAAAGGTATCTGAACAATCGTTGGATATCGCGCTGCCAACGCCGTGCAAAATGCATCCCGCTGTTGTTTTCAACCTACGACTTGATTTCAGGCACCTGCTTTCCCCCCCACAACATGCCTTCCGCAATATCGACGAATGTCTGGTTCCATTGCGCATACTTTTTGTCAGAATAGAACCCGGTTGCTCTGGGAACAAAGGCAACTCGTTGTTGGAGCACAAGGGCCAGGTTGGCGGTTGCGGGGATCGCCGAGTCGACGCTGTTCGGGAGATGTTTGATGTCTGAAGGGGAGGATTCGGTAACCATCTGGATCCAACAACTCAAATCCGGGAACGCCGACGCGGCCGAGGAACTTTGGCGTCGTTATTTCGAACGACTGGTAAAGCTGGCTCAAAAACGGTTGCAGGGCGCCTCCAAACGTGTTTCTGATGAAGAGGATGTTGCCCTGAGCGCTTTTAACAGCGTTTGCTTGCGCGCCGCCGAGGGCAAGTTTCCCAAGCTTGATGATCGCGACGACCTCTGGAAACTGCTCGTGACCATCACCGCCCGCAAAGCCGCGGCCCAGCGAAACTATCAACGCCGGCAGAAACGCGGGTCGGGCGAGGTGCGCGGAGAATCGGTGTTCATCCAGCCCGGCGCCGAATCTGCCGAAATGGGGTTGCCCCAGGCGCCCGGGGCCGAACCATCGCCCGACATCGCGGCCCAAATGGCCGAGGACGTTCGCTTGTTGTTGGAGTCGCTTCCCGACGATACGTTGCGGCGCATCGCCCAATGGAAGCTGGAAGGCTACACCAACGACGAAATTGCCGGCCGAATCGGCTCGGTTCCCCGCACCGTGGAACGAAAGCTCAATCGCATTCGCGCGATTTGGAGCAGCCAGAGGATTTCGGACGATCTCCCGCCAAGCGAGGCACCGCAAGTCGAGGCACTTCAAGACCGCGGCGACGAGTCCGACCGCTGACGCCCAGCGCTGGCCTGCCCTACCAGGCTGAGTAGTGCGAGGTGATAGTCGGGCTGTTCAAACGCCGGTTCGTTGTGTCCGCCCTGCAGTTCGCAAAACGCCTTGGGCTCGGACGCAGCGGCATACATCCGCCGGGCCATTTCAAACGGAATCAAGTCATCGTCGGGGCTGTGGGCGATCAACTTGGGGCAACGCACGCTGGCGATTTTGCCCAGGGCGTCGAACCGCTCATTTCGCAGAGCCATTCGCAGCAAGAAACCAGGGAACGCTGAAACCTGCGAGGCGAGTTCCAGCATGCTGGTGAAGCCGCTTTCGATCACCAATCCGCCAACGTCTCGACGCGCGGCCAGATGCACGGCCACGGCGCTGCCCAGCGACCGACCCCAAACTACAATCGGCAGCGATGCCCCGTGGTGCCCGACCAGCCAGTCATGTGCAGCCAGGGAGTCGGCATACAAACCCGCCTCGTGGGGCCGTCCCTCGCTGCGTCCGTATCCACGATAATCAAACAGCAAAAAATTGCAGGGGAGTTCGCGGTACCAGGCGGCCACACCGGCCCAACTGCCCACGTTCTCTCCGTTGGCATGGCACAGCAGCACGTTCGCTCGCGGTTGCGAGTGGGGGATCCACCAGCCATGCAACCGGCAGCCGTCGCGGCTGGCAAAATGCACGTCTTCGTAGTAGCAGCCGTAGTCGCCCGGTGTCTCTTCCAGGTCGGAAAAGGCCGGATAAATGGAATGGCGGGCAAACCACTGCACGATCATGCTTCTGCGCTCGCCCTGCAAAGTTGTTAACGTTCGTTCGCCCGAACCGCTTCCAAGGCGAATGACGTAAAGGTTAAGCGGCCGTACGAATCGCCTTCGTAGACAAGCCCAATGCGCCCGTTGGCCAACCGCGTCAGGCAAGAGTAAGCCGCGGCGCCGGGTTCGACAACCAGGCTCGCCGGCCAGGTATGCCCTTGGTCGAAGCTGGCCCGAACCGTCAGGTTCGACCGCGAATTCGCCGCGGGGTTGGCGCACAGCAGCACGCTTTCCGAGTCGCGAGTTTTCCACGAGTAGCGAAACAAACTGGCCTGGCAAGGAGGGTCGATCAGCGCCGGGTGCATCGCCTCGGCGGTCCAGGTCATGCCGCCGTCGAAGCTGCGGGCGTGGAGTCGCCTGCCCGACTTCTCAGGCACTCCGCCGCGGCCCCAATGGTTGCGCATGTCGATCAGCAGGCCGGGTTTTCCATCTTCCAGAATTTCGGCCACCTGGCATTCGTTGGTGAAGCGCCCCAGCACGCCGCCCAAATGCCAGGTTTGGCCGCGATCGTCGCTGTAAATCACGTGCGAAAAACTCGGATCGCGCTGATTGAACGATTCGCGGTAGTTGGCGGGCACAACCAAGCGGCCTTGATGCGGCCCTTGGGTGATTTGAATTCCCACCCCCGGCCCCAAGGCATAAGCGCCCCAGTCCGGTTTCTTCACTTGCGAGGTGATGTTTCGCGGCTGCGACCAGGTTTGGCCGTCATCTTTGCTTTCCATGATGAAAATCTCGCCGCCGGCTCGCTCGCGGAGCGTGGCGCCCGTCGATCGATTCATCAGCAGGAAGATCACGCCCGACTCTTGTTCCACCACGGGGCAAGGGTTGCCGAATTTGATCGGCGCTTCGCCCCCTTCCTCGTAAACGAGTTGCGTCGGCAACCACGTGCGACCGCCGTCGGTGCTGCGACGGAGCAGCATGTCGATATCGCCATCGTCCGACAGGCTGGTCTTGCGGCCTTCGCAAAATACCAACAAGGTTCCGCGGGGAGACGTGATCAACGCCGGAATGCGATAGGCGAAGTAGCCGCCTTGCCCGCGGACAAACACATTGGTTTTTTCCAGCGGTGGTTCGTCGGCACGAGCGACCGTCCACGCCGCCGGTAGGAGCAAGGCGACGATCAACCCGCGCAAGCGAGGCCTTTGGTGCATTTGCCTTCCCTCCCCCCGATTGGTTCGCCAGGAATCTCGAAGAAGCGACAAACTGGCTGCCTGTCGGCGCGCCGTTGAATCGTGATTGCGTGCCAAGGGACACGCACCGTGCTTTTTGGAGAATAGCCCGGCGATGGCGGGGAGAACAGCCACGGCCGGCTGTTTCTCGGCAAACGGGATATGTGTTCCCACGGCGCGGCAATGCACCTTAAGCTCACCCAACGGTTATTCGATGAGGAGTGAATGCCGTGAGCGGGTCTTTCGTGGGGATGTTGCTATTGGGCCGTGGCTTGTTCCGCCCTCAGTTCGTCCATCAACGGCCACAGCACGTCGAGATCGTCTTTGAACAGATCACCGATGAGCACGTCGGTCACTAGCCCCTTCATGTCGGGGTGCCGGCGAACGAAGCGGCCGAAGCTAAAGCCGTTATAGAATTCGAGGACCAACCGCCGCATACGCTCCATGCCGCGCACGTATTCGGCTTCCCAGCTACGGAGTTGGGTTTCGGAGGTATCGTTGTTATCGAGGCCGGCAACCACGGCGTCGGCGGCCATGGCGCCCGATGTCAGCGCCAGCAGCACACCCGACGAGTACAGCGGATCGAGAAACCCGAACGCGTCGCCCACCAGAACCCAACCATTGCCGGCGGCTTGGGTGGCACGGTAGGAGTATTCGCGCTGGGCGCGGAACGTATCGCAACGCGTGGCATGGGCGATCCGCGGCTGCAGTCCCGGGCAACGATTCACCTGGTCGAAGTACACGCCTTCCAGGTCGCGATCGTCGCGGCCGCCGAACAGTTCTTGCTGGCTGGAAACCACGCCGACGCTGACGATGTCGTCGTGCAGGGGAATGTACCAGAACCAGCCGCGCTTGCCCTCGGTTTGAATCACGATCGTGGCGCCTTCGTCGCGGCCGGTGTCGCGGTGGGCGCCTTTCCAGTAGGTCCAGACGGCCAATTTCTTCAACTCGGGGTCCCACTCGCGGAGGCCAAGGCGATCCAGCAGCAGCGAACCTTGGCCGGCGGCGTCGATCACCACCTTGGCCCGCACGTCGCGCGTGTCGCCGTTTTGCTGAACGCGCACACCCACCGCTCGATCGCCCTCGAACAGCACTTCTTGGACCCGTGTTTCTTCGTGCACCTGCACGCCATGTTCGCGGGCGTTTTCCAGCATCAACTGGTCGAATTCGCTGCGCCGCACCTGCCAGGTTTGCGAGGCTTCGTGCGGGCGATGATCGATGAAGTAAAACGGTTCGGACAATCGTCCTGCCGGATTGATGAACTGCACGCTGTACTTCTTGATAAAATGGCTGCCGCGCATTTTGGGAAGCATGTTCAGTCGATGGAGCACCCAATAAGTGTGCGGAATCAGCGATTCGCCAATGTGAAACCGCGGAAACCGTTCGCGCTCGAACAGGGCCACGCGGTATCCGCGCTGGGCGATCAGGGTGGAAACGGTGGTGCCCGACGGGCCTCCGCCAACGACGACAACATCCACTTCGGCAGGCAAGGAATTTGACATGGCAATTCGCGGGGGCTGGGGGTCGGTTTGAGGGAAAGTCACCAAGGGGGGGGGGGCGGTCGCCCCGGAGGCAACAGGGCCTAGGCCCTGCGGCGGTGCCTTGATAATAGTCGTTTAAACATTAGTTGTCCAGACAAGTATTTGGCGCCGCCCCCTCCCTCGCCTGGGTGCAAGGCGGCGAAATTCCTTCCCCAATCGAAGGGGCGAAGTTCGGCCATGCAAATTGCCATTCGCAATAGCCGCCTGGAATTGGCGCAGGGAGACATCACCCAAGTGGCTGCCGACGCCATGGTGAACGCCGCCAACAGCCGCCTGGCGGGCGGAGGCGGCGTCGATGGCGCCATCCATCGCGCCGGCGGCCCGGCGATCATGGAAGAAACCCGACGACGCTATCCCCAGGGATGCCCGACCGGTTCGGCCGTGATCAGCGGCGCCGGAAACCTGCCGGCGCGGTATGTGATTCATGCCGTGGGGCCGGTTTGGCGCGGCGGCACGCAGGGGGAAGAAGAACTGCTGCACAGCGCCTACCAGCGTTCGCTGCAGTTGGCGGTGGAACACGGCTGCCAAAGCATTGCCTTGCCGGCCTTGAGCACCGGGGCATACGGCTACCCCATCGATCGGGCAGCGCGGACGGCGCTTTGTACCGCCGTCGAGTTTCTTCGCCAGCAAGAGTCTGGGCTGCGGATTTGCTTTGTGCTGTTTGACGGCGGCGCCTATGGCAGCTTTGCCGCGGCTCTGGAAGAATGGGCCGACGGGGAATCAACACGGTGATCGCCTGAATCCGACATTGCACCGCTGCGAGTCGCCCCGAACCGTTGGCACCGTGCAATGCCCATCCCGTACTCGCCGCGCACCCGCGGCATTCACGAACAAGGTAAACTCAAGCAAGGAAACTTCTCATGGCACGATTGTCGGGCAAGGTAGCGCTGGTAACCGGCGCCAATCGGGGAATTGGACGGGCAATTGCTCGAGGGCTGGCCAACGAGGGCGCATCGCTCGTGCTGGCGGCGCGAACCGAGGCGTCGCTGATGGAAGCCGCGCAGGAAATGGAGTCGCTGGGCGCCGAGGTGCTGGCCGTGCCGGCCGATGTGACCGACGAGGCCGCGGTTGAGTCGCTGTTCGCGCAGTTGCGCCAGCGCTTTGGACAACTCGATCTACTGGTGAACAACGCGGGCGCGTTCAATGGCGGGCCGCTCGACGAACTTTCGTTGGCCGACTGGGAACACGTGATGGCCGTGAATCTGCGCGGCCCGTTTTTGTGCACTCGGGCGGCGCTGCGGTTGATGAAGCCGCGCCAGGCTGGCCGGATCATCAATATTGGTTCGATCTCGGCCCAGCGCAGCCGGCTCAACTCGGCGCCCTACACCACCAGCAAGCACGGCATCTGGGGACTCACCCAAAGCACCGCGCTGGAAGGACGCGACTATGGAGTCACCTGCTGCTGCCTGCACCCCGGCAACGTGATGGTGGAACGCCGCGAAACCAGCCGGCGCGAAGACGCCGAGCCGATGATGGACCCGGGCGATATCGCCGAAGTGGCGGTACTGATGGCCTGTCTGCCGCCGCACGTGGAAATGCTGGAAGCGATCGTACTGCCGCGCGACCAGTTGTACGTGGGTCGCGGGTAAGGCGCGCCCACATTGCATCCTCGATCGTCAGCGGTTGCCCAGCGCGGCGCGCATGCCGCCGATGGCCCAATGCACTTCCAGCGAAGCTCGCACCACCAGCGAATGGGTCGGCGCGTAGTAGAACATGGCGCCGGGTCCGCCGTTGACGTCCCAATGCTCCGGCTGAATGGTGGTGCGAATGAGTTCGATGAGCTTGGCCGCTTCGCGTTCGGCGGCGCCGCCCAACCAAGGGTAGGGTTCGGCCGCCGCCAGGCCGCCGCCGCTGGCCAGGCTGGCGAGCGAGAACTGCTCCATCTGGGTGGCGGCATTGCGGCCTTCGCTTCGCGCCGCTCGGCGTTCGATGCCCTGGTGCCGGCGCGCCGTTTCCACGATCTTGTCGCCCAATTCAAAAAGCCGTGTGCGGATTTGCAGGCGGAATTGCTGTTGCTCGGCGGCCGTGAGCGCGTCGCTTTCCACCACGGACTGGTGCAGCGCGTAGAGTCGCGGCGCCACTTGGCGAAACTCGGCCAGGTCGGGCTTGCCCTCCGCGTTGCGCAAGATGGCCGCCGTGGCGGCAAGTTCGGCACGCACCCCGTCGCGATCCATGTGCGAAACCACCGGGATTTGCGCCGCTTGCGCGGCGGCTTCCAACTTCGCCCACTGGCTAAACGCATCGACCGCTTCGGCGCCAGAAGCAGGCGACACCCCCAGCGCGTTTTCAACCGCCCGATTCAACTGCCGGGCGGCAGGCAGATCGAGTTTGGTCGCGGGTGTACCGTCTTCGCCGCGCGCAACAGGACCGCTCACCACCATCCCAACCGTGCAACACAAAAAAACAAGGGAATACGTTCGCATGTTCCGTGCCTCCTCGCTCGAGATTCAGTTCCGCGGGCGTTTCTTTCCGGGGCGGGCTTAATTGCCCCATTTCCGCAATCGCATCGCCAACATTCCCAGCGCATGCCGCGAATGGCGATCTCGAACACCCTGCAAATGCGGGGCGGTTGGGGTGCTGCGCGAAAGGGGGCAAATCAAGAAGGAAGGCCGGCGCCACCCTGGTTTTGTTCCAAGGTTGAACTTACCAATTCGCCGGTGTGGCGGCAAGGAATTCTGTCGCCCGACGAGCGCTGTGGCGGTGTCGCCGCCCCGGAGTTATCCGCGCAGTCCTGCCTCGCGCATCAAGCGATCGGTGGCGTGATAGGCTTCGGTTACCCACTCCACAATTTTTTCCGGCTCGGGCGAGTACTCCAATTCGATGGAGATCGCGCCGTCGATGTTCAGGTGTTTAAGCTCGCGAAGGTAGTCGGCAAACGGAACCACGCCCCGGCCGGGCGGCAAATCGCCGTGCACCTTGCCGTCGCAGTCCGAAATGTGCACGTGGATCGCTTTGCCGCGCAGCCGGCGCAGTTCTTCAGGGCGAACCCCGGAGAGGACCAGGTGCGAGATGTCGATGTTTGCTTGCACGGCCGGGTGGTTCACCTCATCGATGGAGGCCACCATGCGATCGACATTGTTCAGCAGCGACAGCGGGAAGGGTTCCAACTCCAGGGCGATTTGCACGTCCAAACTTGCGGCGTGCATGCCGAGTTCGCGAACGGTTTCCACGGCGTATCGCCACTGCTCGGCCGGGGGGATGACTTCCCGATTCCAAATGTACTCGCCCAGCACCAGCAGCACGTTCTTGGCTTGATATTCGTACGCCAGATCGAGATAAGCTTTCACTCGCTGGAGATGAAACTTGCGCACGCTGGGATTGAAATCAATCAGGCCCACCGCCACGCAGGCGATGCTGATGATCGGCAACTCGAGCCGATCGCATTCGTCTTTGATGAGCCGCCGCTCGCGAACGTCGATCTCCAGCGGATCGACAAAAATGTCGACGCTGTCGAAGCCGAGAGCCTTGGTTTGCTGCAAGCCGTAAACCGTGGGTCGATTGGCTTGCACCCAGGCGGAATTGATCAGTCCAAGTTTCATGGGTTCAACAACCTGGCTGAAGGAGAGCGAAGCGGGTGCGATGCCGGACCAGGAGGGATCGCCCGCGGCGACCGATTGGCGAATCCGCCTCATCATAGCGCACGAAGCGGAGCGCAGCTACCCAACCGTGGCCGGTTCGTCGCGGAGCGGCGTTGCCGTCGCGGCGGCGCGACATCCAGACCGCGACATCGGGCCATTGCCGGCGCGCCGAACAGAAAGCGAACGCCGCTTGAGCAGCGGTCACACCTGATACACGCCCAGGCGGAAGGGCTCGTCACTCGCCCGGCGGGTAGCAACCTCGAGCGCCAAGATCAGTTCTTCTCGGGAGCGGGCGGGTTCAATGATGCGATCGACCCAGCCGCGAGCGGCCGCGTAGCGCACATCCATTTGGCGTTGGTAGTCGCCCTGCACCTTGTCGCGGAGGGTGGCCAGGTCGGCGGCTTCGGCGTCGTGCCCTGCCCGCTTGAGACTGGCCACGGTAATTTCCAGCAGCGTGTTCGTGGCCTGGGCGCCGCCCATCACGGCGCAGCGGGCGGAAGGCCAGGCGAAGATGAATCGCGGATCGAACGCTTTGCCGCACAAGGCGTAATTGCCGGCTCCGTACGAACCGCCGATCAGCACGGTGAGCTTGGGGACTCGGCTGTTGCTGATGGCGTTGACCAGTTTGGCCCCGGCCTTGATGATGCCTTGCTGCTCGCTGTCGCGGCCGACCATAAAGCCATTCACGTCTTGCAAGAACACGATCGGCAGCCACTCCTGGTTGCAGGCCATGACAAACCGCGCGGCCTTGTCGGCGCTATCCACGTAGATCACCCCGCCGAATTGAATGGGGCCGGTTGCCGGACGCACCTGCGTGTGCTGGTTGGCCACGATGCCGACGGGAAAGCCACCCAACCGGGCCTGACCGCATACCAGCGACTGGCCGTACTCGGGCTTGTATTCATCCCAACTGCCGGCGTCTACAATGCACTCCAGCACGTGGCGAATGTCGTAAGCCGCGCGGCCGTCGGCGGCAACCAGGCGGTCGATTTCGCCGCAGTCGCGGGCAGGTTGCTGCGAGGCGACGCGCACAAACGGCGCCGGCGGTTCTGCCGGATCGGGGCGAACGGCAGCGGCCAGCCTTCTCAATCGCGCCAGGCAACTGGCATCGTCCGGATCGCGATAATCGATGGTGCCGCTGATGGCCGCGTGCATGGCCGCGCCGCCCAGTTCTTCGCTCGATACCTGCTGGCCAATGGCGCTGCGAACCAGCGCTGGTCCGGCGAGATACAAGCCCGACCCTTCGGTCATGAGGATCTTGTCGCACAACACGGGCAGATAACCGCCCCCGGCGACGCAATTGCCCATGATGGCGGCCATCTGCCCGATGCCGGCCGCGGAAAGCACGGCATTGTTGCGGAAGATGCGGCCAAAGTCGTCCTCGTCGGGGAACACGTCTTCTTGCAGGGGAAGAAACACGCCCGCCGAATCCACCAGGTAGATCAACGGCAAGCTGTTCTGGAAGGCGATCCGTTGGGCGCGGAGCACCTTTTTGGCGGTGGCGGGGAAGAACGCCCCGGCTTTCACGGTGGCGTCGTTGGCGATGACCATGTGTTTGCGTCCTGCCACGCTGCCAATGCCGACGACGACGCCCGCGGCCGGCGCGCCGCCCCATTCATCGTACATGCCATGGCCGGCCCATAGCCCCAACTCTTGGAACGGGGCGTCTGAATCGAGCAGTTGGGCGATGCGTTCGCGGGCGGTGAGGCGGCCCTTTTCGTGCTGGCGCTGAATGGCTTTTTCGCCACCGCCGCCGCGAATGGCTTCTTCTTCCGCGGCAAGCTGCCCCCAAAGCTCTCCCAGCGTGGTCATGGATTTGCAGCGCCTAACTTAACTTGGCGTTCCAGAGGTTTCCGGCGGAAGGACGTTCTGAAGCAGCCGTCAAGTCAGGTCCTCTTGGGCGACAAGCGCCGTGGAAAAAATCAGGGGTTGCCGTCGCAACCAAATCGAAGCGTTCACGGTCGCCGCCAGGTGATTTGCCCGCGAGCCATACACAACAGAGCGCGGGGCGTCCGCGCTCTGGCCACAGTACCACAACGGCTCTTCGACGGCGTCCGAAGTAGAAACGACCGCACCCCATGCCGAAGCGCAATCGCTTCCTCGTGTAGCGCGCAGTATAGGTGTTGCCGGCTGGAGGTCAACCACCGCGCCGCAAGCACAAGTCTTCGCAAACCACGCGACCCCGAGTTGCACCTCGCCCAAGCGCCGCCTCACCCTCGCGGCAACCTGTGCTAGAAGCCAATGTTGATCGTCAGTTGTTGTTCATCGCCCACAAACCGCCACTGGTCCCAGGGCTTGGTGGGCTCCCAGGGAAGCTGCGCATAGACCGTGCCGAAGGGCACCATCAAATGGCTTTGCCCCGGCGGTACGCGCCAGCGATTGCCGTTGATCAACAGCGTTTGCTCGGTGCCTGTCAGGTTGTTGAACAACAGCCGGCCCTGAATGACGTTTCGCATTTCGTCGCGAAAGCCAGCGTCCGTTCGCATTTTGCTCAGAATGGGCAGTTCGCCGCTGAAGGCTTGCCGTTGGCCGACGGTTCCCACCAAGGCATTGACCGAACTCTTGAGCGAATTGACGTTTTGCTCAAGCATGCCGAGCCGGGCGGCCAGTTCGCGAATTTCTTCGATTTGTCCCGTGTCGGGGGTGGGCATCGGTGTGTTTTGGGTCAGTTTTTGCTCCAGCTCGGCAATCCGGTCGCGAAGCGCCGCGAGTTCTTGATTGTTGTTCTGACCGTTGTCTTGGCCATTATTGACCAGCGCCGAGCGATCGCCAGGAGCCGGCGGGCCCAGGTTCACGGAGGGTGGACCGGCTTCGACTTGCGCGAACAACGTGCCAGCGAACAGCCATACGCAGCATGCCGCCCAGGGAATACAACTTTTCATTGCTGGGTCTCCGCAATATTGTGTTGAGAGGTTGAAGTGGGGGGTTGAGTGAGTTCGCTTTCGCGGCCCGGCCAGGCGTCGTCATTTCCGGCGTCCGATCGGCTCTTAGGCCGCATCGGTTACCCAACGGCCAAGGTGAACGCAGGCGGTCCACCTTGCTCCATCGTAACGAGCCGACTTGCAGTTCTCTAGCAAGCCGTCAACGATTTCATCATTCGCGACGCTGTCGTTGCCAGCAAAGTTTGCCCTGTTTCCCCAGGGTATTGGGCCGCGGCCGCGATTTCAGCGCGATGCGCGAATGCGTGGCCGAGTCGGGCGGCAAGACTCCCAGGATTAAGCAGTTTTTGCCGCCAGCCAAGAGCTGAAGCAACTGCTGTGCCAGTGATACTGGATGGGGGATACGCGGTTAGACCTGGCTCAGCTCGAGCGATTTGCGCTGGGACGCCTCTTCTCCGGTGGGCTTGTATTCCAGCAGCAGTTTGCCTTGTTCGACGGTGGCCAGGGTGTAGCCTGGCCGAAATTCCGGCAGGTTGTACCCTGGCGCCATTTGAGCCTCGAGGCGGCGGTCGCGATTGTAAAGCACCGAGGGAAACACGATTTCGTGCAGTGCTTTCCGATCGTTCCAACCGCGGATGCCGTTATGGAAATGCCCATGCATCAAACATAAAACCCGATCGCGATGCTGATCGAGGATGTGATAGAGTTGGGTTTGCCCCTCGTTGGGATGAACATACCAGCCCCGATCCGGATGCCGGTTGGCATGGGCGGGCACATGCATGGCGATCGCGACGAACTGCTCGGCCTTGGCCGCCGCCGCGCACGTTCGTTCGATCAATTCCAGTTGCGAGTCGTTCAAGAAACCCAGGTGCGAATCGGGGCGGGCGTTGTTCAGCAGCACCAGACGCAGCCATTCGCGCTGCACCACGGTGTCGATTTGTTCGCGGACGTGCCGGGCGAACGCCTCGGCAGGATCGTGATTGCCGGGGATTTCGTAAACGGATTTGCCGATCTTTTGTTTGATTTGCAGGTAGGGGGCGTATTGCGCTTCGCGGCCGCCGTCGACCACGTCGCCCAAGTGCAGCACAAAATCGACCCGAGCCTCGGCCAATTCGGCCGCCACTGCTTCCCAACTTCGCGCGGCATGCTCCTTGTCTTGATGGCCCAGGTGGGTATCGCTCACCACGGCGAACGATAGTTTCGGCAACTTGCGGCCGGCGGCACTCAAACAAGCGGGCATGAGCGTGATCGTGGAACACGTCGCCACGCCAGTGGCTTGAAGAAACTCGCGACGATGAAGTTGGGACGCGCTGTGGTTAGGCATGCAAAAACGCTCCGCTTGCAGGAATACGCCTCGGATGGTAATGCCTTGTTTGGTGTATCAGGGCGATTCTGGTTCTGCCAGGGCCCGATCGCTGTGTCCCAACGGCTTGTTCGGCGCCACGCGGTCGCGCACCAACTGCTTGAGCTCTTTAATATCCGGAAATCGGCCCGCTTCCGCCCTGGACCAAACGCGCGCGTTATCCACCGACACGTCAAACACGCCGCCGGCGCCAGGTTGCAGGGCAACCTCTGCCAACTCGTCTGGAAACGTGGTCAACAGTTCTTGCGCCATCCAGGCGGCTCGCAGCAGCCAGCGGCACTGGGTGCAGTAGCGGATGGTGATGCGCGGCAATTCTGGCGAGGGTGACGACAATCCGAACTGCTCCTGGCAGGCCAAGGACGAAAGGCGCGACCACGTTGGCGACGGCCGAGCGCGCCTTCACTCCGCAGGCCGTTGCTTTTTTGCGGAGGATTGCGGCTTCTTCATTTCGATGCGGCAGCAGCCGAAGTCGAGCATGTCGAGGGCGTGGTTAAACACCGTGGGGTCGAGCGAATAATAAATGTACTTGCCTTCGCGGCGCGTGGTTGCCAGGCCTGCCAGGTGCAACAGCCGCAGGTGATGCGAGGCGTTGGCAATCTCAATTTCCATGATCGCGGCCACATCCGAAACGCTTAGCTCGCCGCTCCGCAAACACTCCACGATTTTGAGCCGCACAGGATCGCCGAGCGCTTTCATATAAGTAGCGCATCGGTCCACATCGAGCGAACGGGGCGTGGTCACGATTTCTTCCTGAGTTCGCCGGCAAGAATATGGCAGCAGCTTGTTGTCCTCAACAACAATTACAATATACCAGAAAAACGCCTGGCGTTCGCGTCTCCCCCCGCAGGAAGTTTGTCGAATTTCACGCTTCTTGACATTTCCGCAAGCTCTCGATGAATTGCACCCAGAAACCGCGGAGATGCGGGTGACACGGAGAACGCCGAACTCCTCCCGTCGGCCCAGCCGTTTCCCGTAGCCAAACTCGGGTACGACGGGCAGCGTTCATGCCGACATCTCGTTCGGGCCATGCAGCCTGCGATAATCGTCGGGCGTATCGATGTCGTCTGCCGCCTGCTCCGCCACGGCCACTTCGCATAGGTTCCCGGTTTCCAGCAGCGCGTTCACCCCCTGGTCGCGACGCAACCGCGTCACCTCCCCGGCGAAACGCCAAGGGAAAAGCACCGGATGACCGCGCCGGCCGGAATGGACCGGGGCGAGAATCACGTCGGGCTGGATCCGGTGGGCTTCCAGCAACTGCTGAATGACCTGGGGAGACAATTGAGGAATGTCGGCCGGGGCCAGCAACCATACATCGTCAATTCCTGCCTGCCATTGAGCGGCCGCATAGGCCAGCCCGAGGGCGACCGAGGCTTTCATGTCGTCGGGGGGCGTCGGTGCGATCAGTACTTCGGCCCCGGCAGCGCGCGCCACGCGCGCCAATTCGGCGTCGGCCGGATGCACCACCACGATCCGATGACGCACGCCGCCGAGCTTCCATTGTTTCAGTGTGGCTTCGATCACCGTGCCGGTGTCCCAGGGCAGCAGCAGTTTGGGCCTGCCCATCCGGCAACTTCGCCCCGCGGAGGGCACAATGGCAAAGCTTCGCGGAGAATCCATGTTCGCAGCGCCTGACTGGGCTGGGCATTGCTGCCGTGGCCGGCAGAATTGCATTTCAAAAAAATGGCTGCACTCAGGGCCGCTAGGGCACCAGTTGAACCACGAAATTGCCCGGCGCACCGGTGATGCGAAACATGCGATCCTCGACCTTGAGATCGATCTTTCGCTGGACCAGATCTTCGTACTTGAAGGTGATCGCGGCGGTTTGAAATTCGCGGTCGGGCGGACCCTTGAATCCCCATTTTTCCACGCCGATCGCCTTACCGTAGAACGCCGCAGTGTCGATGTTCACCTTCAGTCCTGCAAGCTGCGATTCTACTTCACCCGGCAGGGTTCCGCGCCAAATTTCGTCGAGCACCTTTTTCAGCGCGGCTTGCCGTTGCTGTTGTTCGGGCGGCAGGCTGGTGTCAACTTGACCCTGAAATTCTTGAATGCTGCCGTGCGGTTCGCTCGATTGCGACCCACAACCAACCGCCAGCAACAGCAAGAACGTGCCGAGGAGAAGATTGCGCATTGGGGATTTCCGCTGAACTTTGACTGCAAACCGCCGAGTTGTTTCGACGGGATTCGACCTGGAGAGTTCGCCCACGCCAGACAAGTTGCCCCCGGGCCGAAACGGCAATCGCTGGTGACGGCGTACCAGGAACCTTGCGCCACGCTCGTTCACGGGGAGACACGAGGGAACGTGGGGCCAACCAACACCAGACCGCGCATCGGCACTCGTGGTTGGCGGGCCGCAAGTTCTATAATTCGCTGTTGGGCAAATCGCCGCCGCTGGCGGTTCCGTACGCCCACCACGCCGGCAGGCTGATGGTTTGCTTGATAAACCGTACTGACGTGTCGCCCATGGCGACATTGATGCCGGCAGGATGAAAACTGGTGGCGGTGGTGGCGCCGCCGCGAGAGTTGACGTGGGAATCGAGTTGGGTGCCGCCATCAAAGCGGGCGCAGCTGTGGGTGTTCGGCGGCATCAGGTGGGTGTATCGCGTGGGGATGTAATTGCCGTAAATCCAGTTGCGCCCCGCACGCGAGATTTGCTCGGTGGCGCCGATTCGCGTGGCAGGATCGACGGCGGCACACTCCAGGTAAACCTCATCCATGGTGGTGGCGCTTTCCGAAATGCGAAACCAATCGGAGGTGGTCGCCAAGAAATCGGAGTCGTCGCCTTTTACCTTCTCGGAAAAGAACGCCGTGTACGAAAGTCCGTCGGTAATCGCCCCCAGGGGCAACCGCTTATTGGTATAAAACACGCCATTGTTTTGTTCTTTCGACCCCGAGGTGATGCCGACGTCGCTGCCGGAGTTCACCCGGTAGTTGTTCTTGCCATAAAACGGATGGTTGGAGCCGGTGTTTCCCGCGAGGAAATGGGCATCGGAAGGGCAGATCATCCAGCCGAAGCTTGCCGTGGGATACATGTCGTTTGCGGGATCAGACGGAGCCAGGTCATAATCGATCCGCATGGCGCCGGAGTCCATGTAGTTCATCAACCGAGCGTGCACGCTCCAGGAATGCTGCTTGGTGTCGCGCCCCGGCGGCAAGACTTCCGCGTTGCGATCGGCATAGTTCTGAACCGCAATGCCAAATTGCCGCAAGTTGCTCTGGCAAGTGGCCCTGCGTCCCGACTCGCGGGCCGCCTGAACCGACGGCAGCAACATGGCAATCAGAATTCCAATAATGGTGATGACAACCAGCAACTCTACGAGCGTAAACGCAGTACGGCGCAGCATGGCACACTTCCCAAGGCAAAGGGAATTGATCGAACGATCATGAAGAAATGTTGCCCCTGCCGTCGAATATCATGATGTCTTGGCCAAAACTTGCAAACATTTTTTGTGAATTCGCGAATTTTTTAGAAACCCCATCAAGGCGGCCACCAACGGCGCCTTCGCCTTTTTTTGCAGGGGACGTTTCGCCGCCGCCGTCTAGACTCTTGGCATGAAGCTCTTTCGCACCGATTTGTTTGAATTGCCACTACCGCCGGAACATCGGTTTCCGCTGCGAAAGTACGGCGAGCTTACGCGATGGGTGGCCGAAAGCGGACAATGTCAAGGAGAACTGCTGGTACCTCCGGCAGCCAGCGATGCGCAATTGTTGCTGGTGCACACGCCCGAGTATGTGCACAAGGTTGCCGCGGGTGAGTTGACGCCGCTCGAGATTCGCCGGATTGGCTTTCCCTGGTCGCCCCAACTGGTCGAACGCTCGCGGCGCAGCGTCGGCGGAACGGTTGCCGCGGCCCTGTCCTCGCTGGCCGACGGCTTCGCCGCCAATCTGGCAGGCGGTACGCATCATGCCTTCGCCGATAGCGGACAAGGTTACTGCGTGTTCAACGACGTGGCCGTGGCCGCTCGAGTGCTGCAACAAGAAGGCCGGGCGGAACGAATCGCAATCGTCGATTGCGACGTGCATCAGGGGAATGGCACGGCGGAAATTTTCCGCCACGATTCGAGCGTGTACACGTTTTCGATGCACGGAGCGCGCAATTTTCCCTTTCGCAAATGCGAGGGGGACCTCGACCTGGCCCTGCCCGACGGGACCGAAGATTCCGAATACTTGACGGCGCTGGCCCACGGTTTAGAGCGCGTGTTTGCCGAATCGGCGGCTCAAGCCGTGCTGTATATTGCCGGCGCCGATCCCTACTGCGGCGATCGACTGGGGCGATTGGCGCTGACCACCGCCGGACTCGCCGCCCGCGATCGCATGGTGTTTGAAGAATGCGCACGGCGGAACTTGCCGGTGACCATGACGCTGGGCGGCGGTTATGCGGCGGCGGTGGAAGAAATCGTGGCCATCCATAGCCAATCCTTGCTGATTGCCCAGGATGTATTCGGGCGGTAGGCGTCCCGAAGTGGGCGGGGGACGCGGTTAGCGCGGTTTGGCGGGATTTTCGGCGAGCGACTGGCCCTGGCTGCACAGCGGCGGGGCGGCCATCACATACTGCTCGACCAACTGCCCACCGAGCAGATGCTGCTGGATGATTTGCTCCAACACCTCGGGGGTGCAGCGGCCGTACCAGGTGCCTTCGGGATAGACCACGGCGATGGGTCCGCCGCGGCAAATACCCCAGCACAGGGCTTTGCTGCGCACCACGCCTCCCCGGCGGCTAAGCCCCAACTCCTTGAGACGCCGCTTGAGAAACGTCCAGGCTTCACGCATTTCTTGACGGCTGGCGCATTTGGCGGTGCTTTTGTCCAGGCAGAGCAAAATATGCCGCCGGGCTCCGTCCAAGCCAAGTTTTTTCGCGGTACGCCGGCCCGAATCGAGCGATTTTCGATCCTTGTCCGAACTGCTCATGCCAATAAATGCCCATGCCAGGTGCGGGGATGATGGTCGCCGCGCTGTGTCGCGGAACGAAAATGCGTGCTCGTCGTCACGCTCCATCATACCCCGCAATCGCCATGACAGAAGGCACTGCGGCTAATGGCCCGCCGGGGCGCTACCCCCCCGATCCATTTGCCCCCAAGGGTTGCGTTTGGGGAACGGCCAGCTCGGGCAGTTGCTGATAATGCCGGGTGATCAGGTCGTTTTGGAGCCAGAGCAGCTTGTTGAACGCGCGAATCGTACGGACTTCGACTTCGCGCTGCAGACCCAGGCTGAAGATCGTGGCCGTGAGCGCGTCGGCCACAAAACCCATCAGGGCGTTCATCTGCACCAGCGGCACTTCCAGCTCGGCCGAACCGGCTTTCGAAGTATGCATCTTGCCGACAGTGTCCAAATACAGCACCATTTTGGCGTCGTAGGGCCGCGTCACCAGGGCTTCCAGGTAGCGGGCCAGATGGTTCTTGCGAAACTGGATCATTTCGTGGTCGAGCGTCAGGGTTTGCACGTCCAGCGGCGTTTCGCCGTCGTAGCCTGACTGGCGAGGCACAAAATGCCGCTTGGTGGCGTCGTAGCTGAAGAGCTTCACGTACACGGCGTCGACCAGCCCGGCAACCTGGGGCGCCAAATAGCCTGCGGCGGCATGCACGGCGGCCACGTCGTCGGCCGTAAAGCCGACAAATTCCTGCAGGTAGGCGAACCGATAGTCGAGATCGTTTTCCAACCGCTCTTCGTCAATGTGACGCATGGCAGAATTTCCTGAAAAAACGCGTTCCGATCCCGGCGATGGACTACCCTCGCCGCGGCCGTGCCCGCTAAACTAGATGAACACATCCACTTTGGCTGAGTTTAGCGAGCTAAAAATGGATGTCAACATCCAATTTATCGATTCGGCATTCGCGCTGGCGGGCTTGAGGAGAACGGCCCTGCCGCCGCTGGCGCAGGTTGTGCTATTCGCCGTGATTTAACACGAGAGAGATATGATTTCGCGCACCGTTGAATATGCCTTGCGAGCCGTGGTCCATCTGGCGGATCACGCGCCCCAACCCCGCACGACCGAGCAAGTGGCGGCGGCCACGTTGGTGCCCAAGCCGTACCTTTCCAAGGTGATTCAAGCCCTGAGCCGGGGAGGCGTGGTCCATTCCCAGCGCGGCGTTGGCGGGGGCGTCACGCTGATCAAATCGCCCGACAAGCTGACCATTCTCGAAGTGGTGAATGCCGTCGAGCCGATCCAGCGGATTCGCGTTTGCCCGCTGGGTTTGGTGTCGCATGGGGTGCGGCTTTGCCCTTTGCATCGCCGCCTGGACAACGCCCTGGCGGGCTTCGAGCAGGCGTTCGCTCAAACCACGCTGGCCGAAGTGTTGGCCGAACCTTCGGAAAGCACGCCGCTGTGCGAGGTGCCCAAGGCCAAGAAGCGGAAATGAACTCGACCTACAGCGCCGAGCGAACGCAAAAAGCCCCTGCAGCGAGCAGGCGTCGGCATGCGAATGCTCTTCGCGGCTTTGCGAACAAAACAACGCCTGCCGCGGAGCTGCACAGCGCCGTGCAATGCAGAGGATTCATACACAGGTACCGCTTGCGGTGCGGTACCTGCTCTGCCTGCTTTTCATGACGATACGCGGCTAAGGAGAGACGGTCGGCCGCCGTGTTGCTGTTGGTTACCAGCAGAACGCGGCGTTGCACAGCGGCACGCACACCGGAGGGCAATACACCGGCACCTGCTTGGCCACGGTATACGGCACCTGCACCACCGTCGTGTACGGCACTTGGCGCGGAACCCGGTAGGCGACCTGGTGCGTGGTCTGGTAGGGAACGACCTTGCATGTGGTGACCGGCACCGTGCGCACATGGTCTTCGTATACCACGCGGCAGACGGGCACGTTCACGGTGTACGTTACGGGCTTGGCCACATACCGGCAAACCTGAACGGGCACCGTGCGGGAGTGCGTTTCCGCCACGTAATGTGTGCTGGCCACCTGCTTGGCCACCACATGGGGAACCCAAATCGGGCAGTAGCAGCAGCCGCAGCAGCCCATCGCCACGCACTGCGTGGCCCAATAACCGCAGTCCTGGTAAACGGTGTGCATCGTGGTGACCGGCTTGTAGGTCACATAATTCTGCACCTGCTGGACGGTGTCGTACACCGTTTCGTAATGGACCTGCGTCACCTGGCGCTGAACCGTCTCGTAGATTGGTCGGGCAACGCGGTACGGTTGCTGCACCGTATGCGTTTCGTAGACGGGTCGATAATGCGTTAGCGTGACATCGCGATAATGCGTGTCGTACTCGGTGCGGTAACACACCACCTCTTGCGCCCGGTAATGGGTTTCGTACACCGTGCAGTAGCGCACACACGGATCGCCGGCATTTGCCGCCGCGCCGGCTAGAACCACCCCCAACCCTAACATCACCGCCAAGGCTCGTTTCATGATTGGCACCCGAATTTTTCCCAAGATTGGCGTCCCTGGTCGAATAGCCATCGAGAGCATCCTCCTTAAACTCCCGAACTCCCACGCCGATCGCAGGCCCCGGCAGCAACTCAGTGCCGCTTGAAAGCTCGGGGCGGGGCGAACCGGTTTGCACAGATTTCACCGACTGTCACTGTAATCCCGGTTTTAGCCGTGGCAACAGGGGAAGCTGGGTAATTTGCAAGAGTTTTGCCGACTCGCGAAAGTTGCCGCAAAATCGAGTTGCAATTCCGTGGAGTGGACACTTTGCCCTGCTTGCCCGCCCAGCCCGCAAGGTTTATTGCTCGCGGACAAGTTGATTTTCCCCCCGGCAGGCGGTAAGCCAACTATAGTTGATGTCGTTCCCACCTCGCGCCACGTGAAAAACTCAGAGGAGAGAGGAATGAGTGCCAGGCCTCGCCATCGGAATTGGATGCAGGGATTTTTGCTCATGGGCGCCGCGGCAATCGTGGCGATGGCCGCCGTTCCGGCATCCGCGCAGCAACGGTTTTCCGCGCTGGTCGGGCCGGTTCAAGTCGCGCCGGTCAAGCAGCAGGGACCGCTCGAAGTTCCCTTCATCACCTGGGGGGGCGACGTCGCCACGTTCTTGGCCAACGGCGGACTGACCACCACCCCAGGCAGCATTTACCAGCAACTCGGACTCAATCTCAAGCTCGTGCCGGGCGACGATTTTGCCGAACAGGTACGACGATACCTGAAAGGCGAATCTCCTTTCTTGCGCGGCACCATGCGCATGATGGGCATCGCGTCCGAAGTCATTGGCAATCAAGCCAGCACCAAACCGGTCGTCTTTCTGCAATTGACCTGGAGCCGCGGCGACCACTGCGTGGCCCGCGAAGGCGTGAAAACGCTCAACGATCTCAAAGGCAAGAAGATCGCCCTGCAGCAAGGGGGACCGCACGTGGGCATGCTCGACGACATGCTCGCTTCGGCCAAGTTGGGCTGGGAAGACATTACCGTGGTCTGGACCGACGATCTCACCGGCGACAACGGACCCGCGGCCCGCTTTCGCGCCGACAACTCCATCGACTGCTGCATGGTGATTTCGCCCGACATGATCGGCCTGACCGGCGGACTCGAGGGCGCCGGCACCGGGGCCGAAGGCACCATCCGCGGCGCGCACGTGTTGATCTCCACCGCCACCATGACCCGCTCCATCGCCGACGTGTACGCCTGCCGCAAAGACTATTACGACACGCATCGCGAACAAATCGACAAATTCGTGGCGGGCTATCTGAAAGGCTGTGAAACCCTGCTCGCGCAAAAGAAAGTGTTTGAGGACAAGGGGCCCGCCGCCGCCGCGCCTTATATGCAAACCCTGGCCCTGGCCCAGCAAATCTACGGCAAAGAAGTGCTGCCGCTACTCGAGGTCGACGCGCATGGGCTGGTTTCCGACTGCGCCCTCGTTGGCCTGCCCGGCAACGTGAGCTTCTTTCTCGACAAGGGCAACCTCAACGGTTTCGAGGCCAAGCAAGAGGCCGCGCTCAACCTGGCCGTCAATCAAGGCTATGCGGGCGTGAGGGCTGGGTTCTTCCCGCCCGGCCTCGATTACGCCAACATCAAGAAACTGGGAAACCTCACCCAAGAGCTCACGGCGGCCAGCGGGGGCGAAATCAACTTTGGCTTTGAAGGGCTCGACAAGATCGAGGACAAAGACACCTTATTGTCGTTCACCATCAGCTTTGAACCCAACCAGGTGGACTTTCCTGAAAGCGTGTATGGTCCCGAATTTTTGAGGGCACTGAAAACGGCCTCGACGTTCGGTGGCGCGCTGATGGTGATTCGCGGACACGCCGATCCCACGCAAACGCTGATCGACACGGTCAAGGCCGGCCTGGCCAAGGGCGTGATCACGCGCACCGGCAGCGGCGACGATCGCAAATACTACATCGGCGGCCGGCCGCTCGATCTGGCTGAAACCAAGGCTGTGGCCAAGCTGATTGAAGAAGGCCGGTTCGACGGCGGGCAGCCCAACCCTCGCGAAACCATGCAGTTGGCCCTCAACCTGTCCAACAGCCGGGCCGAGCGCGTGCGAACCAGCATTCTGGAGTTCGCCAAGAAGAACACCCTCACGCTCAACGAAACGCAGATTCAATCGGTAGGAGTAGGCGTGCTGGAACCGATCATCGCCAAGCCGAGCAACCTGGACGAAGCCAAGCAGAACATGCGGGTGGAGTTCCGCCTGGTGCGGCGTTCGTCGGAAGTGGCCAGCCCCACGGATTTTGATTTTTGAAAAACCGGGCGGTTGGCGTGCAATGAACAAGGTGGTTGAGTTAAGTCCGCGAACAGTAGCCAAGTAACCTGTGCCAGGGCCGCGGGGCATCGAACGCCACCGCCGGATCGTCACATTCCGCAGGACCTAGGGAGGCGTCCGAACATGTCAAGCACTCGCTCGGCAAGCGGCTGGCAAATTTTCCGCGCAGCCTTTGGCGGTTTGTTCCCGCAGTCCTTCGTGCTGGCCATGACATGCGTGTTGTTGCTTTCTGGGAAGGCGACGGCGCAAGAGTCGGCCGCGGCCTCCGGTGCCACGATCGATCGCCTGCAAGACAACGTCGTGGTGCTGCTCGATACCTCGGGTTCGATGGGGCAGTGGATGCCGCGGAGCCGCATGACTCGCATGGACGCCGCCAAGCAAGCCCTGCGACAAGTGGTCGAGCAGTTGCCCGACTCCACCAACTTGGGCCTGTTGATCTTCAGCCCTCGGCCGAGCAATGCCTGGCAATACCCCTTGGGAACGGTCAACAAGCAGCAGTTGCTGTCGGCCGTGGATCGGCTGCGGCCTTACGGCGGTACGCCGCTGGGGGCTTACATGAAAGTGGCAGCCGATCGCTTGCTGCATCAACGAGCGACGCAACAGGGATACGGCACCTACCGGTTGTTAATCATTTCGGACGGCCAGGCCACTGACCAATACCTGGTCGATTCGTACCTGCCGGACGTTTTGGCCCGGGGCATCACCATCGACGTGATCGGCGTGGACATGAACGAAGAGCATGCCTTGGCCACGCGGGTGCATTCCTACCGCAAGGCGGGCAGCGCCGCGCAACTGCAAGAGGCGGTGCAGCGCGTGTTCGCCGAAGTCGGCTCCAAGGCCGACGACACCGGCAACCAGGCCGAGTTCGACCTGATCGCCCCGCTCCCCGAGGAAACAGCACGTGGCATGTTGCAGGCCTTGGCCACCAGCGGCAATCATCCCATCGGCACGCGGATCGACGGCGGCGCCACCGTACCCGTTTCGCTGCCGCCGCTGAGCCCATCGCCACCCACCAGCCAACCCGGGGCGCCTGGGCCGTCGCCATCTTACCCTCCAAGCGGCGCCGCCCCCGAGAGCGGCTTCTCGGCGCTGGGCGGACCCATTCTCTTGGGAATTATTGTGGTGATCTTCCTGATCTACATGAATCACGAAGGCAAAGTTCGCCGGAGGATTCGCAGGTGAACCGTCCAGGGCCCGCCCGCTGGCTGGCAGTTGTATTGCTTTGGGCTGCCTTGGCCGCGGCGATGTACGGACTGTTCCGTGCCTGGTTGGCGCCCCGGCAGCAGCAGGCGGCGGAGCGCGCGGCCGTCATGCGCGAGTACGAGGAGCTTCGGGCGACCGCGGTTCATTTGAATCCTGCTCCCGAACCGTTCAACGACGCCTGGGATGCCGCGGCCATCCGCGAGAAGCTGGCCGAATTGAAAGAGCGCTTGCTGCATCCCAGCGATCCGCCCGTCAAACATCGGGTGAAACTCGCCCTCGATTCGTTCTCGGGATATGCGGTGCTGCGAAGCAAGGAGTTCGATCGCGAACTGAGGGTGCGAGGAATTGCCCTGGAACTGGTGGACGACGGCGCGGATTATCCTGCCCGGATCGAATCGCTCGCCACTGGCAACACGCCGCTGGCCGCGTTCACCATCGACGCACTGATCAAGACTTGCGCCGAGCGAAAGTCCATTCCGGCCAAGGTGGTGTGGCTGATCGACGAAACGACCGGCGCCGACGCCATGATCGCCTATCGCGACGCCGTGCCCGACCTCGTTGCTCTGAACAACGCGGCCACGCGGTTTGTATTGACTCGCGATTCGCCGAGCGAGACGCTAGCCCGGGTGGTGATGGCGGGCTTCAACTTGCCGCGCATTTCGCGTGAACCTTGGATCGGCGCGGACGGCGCGGAAGACGTGTATCGGCGATTTCTCCAGGCCGACCGGCAGGCTCCCCAGGCGTTCGTGTTGTGGGAGCCGTACGTTTCTCGCGCCTTGGCCGAAACGCCCGGCGCGCATCGGTTGCTCGACAGTTCGCGGTTCACGGGCTACATCGTGGACGTGCTCGTGGTGCAAGAAGACTTTCTCCTGGCCAACCGCGAATTGCTGACTGAGATTGCCGCCGCGTACTTTCGCGTGGCGCATTCGTTTTGGCGACAGCCCGATGGCGCAGCCAAGCTGGTGCGCAGCGACGCGGCCGGGGCCGACCCGCTCACCGAGGAGCAAGCGCGGCAGCTTGTTCGCGGCATTTGGTGGAAGAACACGGTCGAAAATTATGCGCACTTTGGGCTGCCGGTTTCGGGCGACTCGCACAGTCTGCTGCCGCTGGCCACCATGATTCGCAACATCACCACGGTGCTGCTGGAAACCGGTTCCATCGCTGCCGACCCTGCCGGAGGAGACGCGGGCCGACTTTACTACGATGGCATCCTCCGCGGCCTGCAGCAGTCGCAATTCCATCCCAACTTGTCGGGTCCCGGCGAAACGCTGCGGGCGCACTCCGCCCCCACGCCGCTTACCGAAGGGGAGTGGCGGCAGTTGCAACCGGTGGGCGAGTTGAAGGTCGATCGGATTGTGTTCCGACCCGGCGGGCATCAACTGCTGCAGGCCAGCGAACACGCCCTGCGACGGTTGGCCGAAACGCTGCGGGCCTGGCCCCAGGCTTATCTGCTGGTGCAAGGGAATGCCAGGGTGAATGCCAACGACCCGCCCGAGGTCAAAGCCGCGGCGGCCGAACTGGCCGCGCGCCGCGCGCAGCAGGCACTGGAGTTTTTGGTGGCCGCGGGCGTGGAAACCGACCGTTTGCGAGCGGTTGCGTCAGATCGGCCCGGCGCCGGCGGCGAGGCGCAGAGCGTCACCTTCACCCTGGGCCAACGACCCTATTGAGGAAGCACTCGATCTGGCCCGCCCGAAGCGCAGAAATTGCAACTTGTTGCTTATGCATGAATTTCCACAATGTCGCCATCGTGCGGCTGGTAATCGCTTTTGACCTGCGTGCCGTCGTGAACTTCCTTTCCCCACACGCGGGCGAACTTGAAGTTTTCGGCAATGTCTTTGTGGATTTGCTCGGCCACCTCCAGCACGGTTTCGCCGCGGCGAATGGTGAACGGCTTTTCCATGTCGGCCGCTTTGGCCGTGGGCAGCTTGGTGTACACCCGAACGACGTCGAGCGACTGAAAGATGGCGTCGCGCAGCTCTTCCAGCCCGTCGCCCCGCTCGGCCGAGATGCGATAGACGGGAAAGTCGACGGGGCATAACTCGCGGAACAATTCGTAGCGATCATCGGCCCCTTCCACGTCGATCTTGTTGGGGACCAGCAGGGTGCGGGTGTAGGAAATGCCGACGTCTTCTTCATCGAGATGTTGCGTACTGGCCAGCCGCGTTTTGGTGGCGGCAAGTGTCGTTAATACTTCGTGGCATTGTTCCACGCCGTCGTCGCTGCCCAAGTCGAGCAGCAGCAGCGCCAGGTCGGCGCCGCGGACAATGCCGTGCATGTAAGGCTCAAAAAAGTCAGCGGTAATCGGCGGCGTGTCGATCAATTGCACCAACACGTCATGCCAGGGCATCATGCCGGGGAGCGGGGCCCGAGTGGTGAAGGGGTAGGGCGCCACCTCGGGCGTGGCCCTGGTGAGCGCGGCCAACAGTCGACTCTTGCCGGCGTTGGGACCGCCGATCAGAGCCACGGTGCCGGCGCCCTGCCGCGGGATGCGAACGCTGAAGCCCTTCTTGCCCGACTTGCGGTCGGCCTCCACGTCCTTCTTGAGCTTGGCGATTTTGCTCTTGAGGTCGGACTGCATTCGTTCCGAGGCTTTGTGCTTCGGAATTTCCTTGAGCATGACCTGCAGCCAGCGCAGTTCGTCCTCGGGCGTGGCCGCGCGGCGATATTCTTCTTGCGCCTTGAGATACTGGGGCGTGAGATTGGCTGCCATGGTGCGTACGTTGTTCGTGTACGGGATGTTCTTGTCGCGGCGTGCCCTGGGCAGGGTTTCCCCGGTGGGTTAAGCAGCGCATCGGCGACCCTCGCCATTTTAGCGACAATGGCGGTGCGGTTCGATCCGCAGTCGTGGCCAAGCGCAGGACGCTCGCCGGCGAAAAACTGGCGCGCCATGGCAGCAACCGAATGCAGACAGTAGGGCCCTTTCTGCCCGAAGGCACCTCGAACAGCCGAACAATGTTGCAGCGAAGCGGCGCTGTTAAAGGGCGTTGATGGTGACGGGGGAAGCGGGAAGGAACGAGTCGGCCATCCGTCAAAGAATCTACGGTCGACGATTGCACAAATACCATCGCTAACTTGCGGAAGGCTCCTCCGGAGAAATATGGTTGCCGGTCGGTTTCCGCAGAGGGACCCAGAGGGTGGCTGTGGTGCCGCGGTCTGGCTCGCTGACGAGTTCGATTCGTCCACCGTGCCCCTCGACAATTTCACGACAGATGGCGAGCCCCAGGCCGCTGCCTGCCTGCGCCGCAGAACGGGCCTTGTCCACCCGGTAAAAGCGTTCGAATACATGCGGCAGGTCCGCCGGTGGAATTCCCTGGCCGGTGTCGATGATCGTCAATTGGGCATCTTTGCCAGCGGTTTGGAGACGGATTTCCACGCGTCCCTCGGGGCGATTGTAGAGAATCGCATTGGCGAGCAAATTCGTGATCGCCTGGGTGATCCGCTCGCGGTCGGCCTCCACCACAACCGGCTGCAACTCTCGCAGGATCGTTACTTGCCGTTCACTGGCCAACGGCCGCAGCAGGTCGAGGCAATTTTCGACCGATTCGCGGAGATCGAACTGACTGTAAGCGAGTTGCAGCGCCCCGGCATCGGCCCTGGCCAACGTGAGCAAACTCTCCACGACCTTCTGCATTCGCACCGCGGCCCGTTGACAGGCGGCAATCGTCTGACGGTATTCGTCTGGCGAACGATCCCGCATCAGGGCCAGTTCTGTCTGGTATCCCTGACCGCGGCGGGTAGTAATGAAGTCGGGCCCTAGTTTCTAGCGAAGATTCGATACATGCACGTCAACCAGGTTTGAGAGTGAATCGTCTTCTTCGTCGAAGAGGTGCTCGTAGATCATGGTTCGCGTCACCACCTTGCCGCGATGCAATACGAGTAATTCCAGCAGGGCGTACTCCCTCGCCGTGAGATGGATTTGTTCACCCGATCGAGACAAGGTGCGACCGACCGTATCGAGAGTGAGGTCGCCCAGTTGCACGATGGCCGAAGCGTGCCCCGCTGCCCGGCGAATTAAGGCCCGCAAGCGCGCCAGCAATTCCGACAAAGCAAACGGTTTCACCAGGTAGTCGTCGGCGCCCAGGTCCAGTCCTCGTACGCGATCGAGAACCGAATCGCGGGCAGTCAGGATCAGCACCGGGGTTTTCTTGTCCTGGCGAAGTCGTTCGAGCAGCGCACAACCATCGAGGCCCGGCAACATCAGATCGAGAACCACGGCGTCGTAATCCCAGCTTTGTGCCTTGAACAAGCCTTCAACACCGTCGGCGGCCGTATCGACGGCGTAGCCTTCCTCGCGCAGGGCCGCCGCCAAGGCATCCAGCAGATCGGGTTCACCACAGCCAGTATCGAATTGCACCGCAAGCGTAAACAGCACCAGACCCAAGGGCACGTGCAGCGCATGCCACCAGGCCAGCCAACGACGGGCCGCGGCTACCGCACAGATATCGAGTTGCAACGCAAAGCGCTGGGCCAACAATCGCTTCAGTTGCATCGTGGAATTGGTTGGCAGTCGGAGCGCGGCTACCAACTGACGGGCGCGCCGCCCATGTTGCCACAACAAGATCTGCCGCCCGAAAACAGCCAGCCAGCCCGGCGTGTCGGATGTCAGTCCCAGGTCCGCCAGGTGATCCGTCGAAAGCCGGTAACCCAACCCCTGCAACTGCCGCTTTACCTCGGCGAATCGAGTCAATAATTCGCAGGCGTCGATTTCGACGCCGTCGAGCGTGCGTGGCGCCGCGGTGTAGAGGAATCGCCCCACCAACCCGCTGGCGACAATCACCAACATGACCCCGGCGGCCGCGCCGGCAATTCCGTGAAATTTTCCGGCTGCGTGCAAGAGTGCCAGAAAAGGACCTACCAACCCCATGAAAATATGCGATTGCAACCACGTACTCATGCGGCCGCGGGACCAGCCCCGGACCCTCTTGCGAATGCTATACAGTGTTTCCGCGCCCAGCATGCACGCCAGGCCAATGATGCCCAGGGCCAACCCGATGGGACTGCTTGGCGATGGCACTCGCTGCGCGGCTTCCCACGCGTACCAGGCCCCGACGGCCATCATCACCAGCGCGGCGCTGGACAAACCATTGAGCCATCCCGTTGGCCACGACCGGCGCGCCGCTCGCGGCGTGTCGGCAGCCATGGCGATCGCTTCCGGCGGCCTCGCCAAAATTGCGTCACGAGGGCGAATGCGGTCGAGTATCGGCGGAACTGAAAGCGGCTTCCGTTTCCAGCGTTGATAGAAATTCGCCAGCCGGTCCAGGGCGTCGTCCGATTCGTTGACAAGTCCGGGGCGAACCGGCGTGATGTCGACCGCTTCGCGAATCAGCTCCTGCAAGGGTCGCGACCAGGTCTGATCTCACATGACGAGCGCTCCGACAATCGATCGGTCGTTGATCACCAGTCGGATGCGATTCACGTCGTCTCGCCGGCTGACAACCGATACTCGGGGCAGCATCCGCCAGGCTTCGCTTTCTCCCCGCGAAACCGCCACCAAGTCATCGTTCTTGCCGCCCGCTCCTACGGCGCCAACGATGGTGACTTTCAAGCCGGCCAATTGCGTGACGTTGTAGGGAGTTTCCTTGAGGTAGGTTTCTCGGGCTCCCGCCATGTTGGCGCCAGCGCACGCGCCCTGCTTCAAGGCGATGGGCCACAGCACATCGAGCGCAGCGATTCCTGTGCGGGGGTCGCGTACCTGCGCCGCGTCGCCCGCGGCGTAAATGTTGGCCGCGCTGGTTTGCAGGTACTCGTTGACTTCGATCCCTCGGTCGACCGTCAATCCGGCTTGCTGGGCCAAAATCGATTCGCGGGCGCACGCCAATCGCCACCGCGAGGATCCGGCAAGCGATTCTTTCCCCGGACTGCGTCTCAATGGCGGTCAACTGTCCCTGCTCGCCAATGGCCTGTTTCACCTGGGTTTCCAGGTGAAGCCGAACCCCTTCGTGCCGCAGTCGATCGAGCACGATCTGCGATTCCACGTCGTCGAGCACGTCCGACCAGTAACGCCGGCCGCGCAGCAGATAATGCGTGCGCATTCCACGGGCGCACAAACCTTCGGCCAGTTCCAACGCCGTGATTCCGCCGCCCACGACAACCGCTCCCTGGCGCCTGCCGCATGCCTGCAAGATCCCGCGAGCATCGTCCAGATTATCAAGCTTGACGACCCCTTCCAGTTCAGCTCCCGGAAACGAAGGCGGCGTGGCACGAGCGCCGGTTGCGATCAACAACCGATCGTATGCCAGCCTTCGCCCATCCGCGAGTTCCAGCAACTGATCGTTGACCAAGAGCTTGTCCACGCGGGCGTGAATGCGGTTCACAGCAAGGGCGCGCAAGTCGCTGGCGGTTCGAATGAACAACTGTCGCTCTGGCACGTCACCGCGCAGCAAATACGCCAGCCCGGGACGAGAATAGAACGCATGCGGCTCGTCGCCAATCATCGTGATTGCGGCGGACGCATCGCGAGCGCGAATGGCTTCGGCGGCGGCGAGTCCGGCAATGCCTGAACCGATGATGACATGCTGCATGGTCACGGCTCAGGTCTCGACGTGAAACAGCGACAATCGCTCGAACCGCAGCACCCCCCGAGGACATCGCTGCACGCACTCACTGCACGTGAGACACCGACTGTCATGAATGGTGCGCCCGCGCCAGGCATGTGCCCTTACATCGATTCCCATGGGGCAGTTATGGCTGCAAATTCCACACTGCACGCACCGCGAAGCGTCGGGTACCACCTGCGCCTCCGCCAATACCTCCCGGCGCGACTCGAATTCAATTCCCAAGATTGCGGGCTCGTCCAGATCGTCGACCGCGGGAACGCACCCGCCCGCGGAAAACAGACCGGGAACTGCCCGGGCCAGAATCCACTGTTCCGCGCCGGGCGGCAGCACCTGGTCGTCGGCGGCAAGCCTTCCTGCTTTCACCACGGTTTTCAGGTCATCCTCAGAGAGCGGGCCAAGCACCTGCCCGTGTTGAGAAAAGTACCACGGAGCGGCGATGGGTTCCCCTGGCGCAGCGCTCGGTTCGGTCGACAGGCCTGGAATGACGATCACTCGGCCGCACGCCGTGCATTGCGCTTTTCGTCCGGCCAAAGTGCCTGCGGCTTTCAGCTTCTTTCCGCAGGCACAGAAGAACTTGATAGCCATGGTCGACCACCGCAAGCTGGTGTACAGCAAACGCCCGCGCCGCAAAGATTTGTTCGTCGCGGATCTTCCTTGCCAGTATGACCGGCTTCGCTGATCGAATTCCATGGTCCCTGCCAGAATTCGCGCCAAGTTTCGGCACAAGAAGTTGTCCTCCGATACCGGAAACCATGCCCCTGCCACGTTGCCGACGATGGCATTCGTGGCGAAGGCAACAATGGCAAGCACATTCGTGCGACATCCTGCATACGCTCCCTTACTTGGCGCTAGGGCAGTTCATAGGGAATGCCGTCGACGCGCTCCCCCATCGACGTCAGTGCGGCGGGGGTGATGTAGTTCTTCACTCCCTGCACTCGCGTATCGCCAAAAACGAATTGAGCAATGCCTGGATGCCAACTACCAAAGAGATAATTATTGATGTTGGTGGCGTCGGTATCCATGACGGGGATGTCGGGGCGGGGCGCGAGCCCTAACTCCAGGATTTTAACGTGTCCAATCCCGGCCCCGATGACCCCGGCATGTTGGGGATAATCCACCGTGGCCGTGCCAAGCTGTGCCGGCGGCACGTGCTTCTCGCCCACCAATGCCGTGTACGACATTCCGTCGGTCACGCCGCCAATCGTCACGCGCGACCGAATGATGTAGCTGGGCGGAACTCCCGACCCTGCCACCATCGTCGCCGACTGAGCGGGAATCAGCGAACCTCCGAGCAAATAGCTGGTCGCGGCCAGATAGGTCGTGCCATTCGACATGCTGGTGGGGAATCCCGATTGCCAACGGGTGACGCCGATCCCTACGTAATCGACGGCCTGCGAAACTCCGTAACCGCTCAGGCGAAACCCGCGCGTGGGGCAAAAATAGACCGCCGAGCGGAAGTTGCGAAGCAAGAACTGGTTGGATGGATTGTCGGCGCTTGCCGGTTGCGTGGTGTCCAATGCCGTGGCGTCGTCCCAGCCAAGGTTGAGTTGCAATCCCGCATGGGCCGTCCCCATTTCCATCATCGGCCACAACTGAGTCACCCAATTGTGATTGTTGGTGACATGCCCTGGCGGCAACTGTTCGCCATTGCGATCCGCGTACAACAACAGACCGGTGCCCAACTGCCTGAGATTGTTCGAACAGTTTGCCCGCCGGGCTGCCTCGCGGGCAGCCTGAATCGCAGGCAACAACATTGCAATTAAAATCCCAATAATGGCGATGACCACCAGCAGTTCTACGAGTGTGAATGCCGATCGTTCGAGAGATCGCATGCGCATGGCCAGCCTCCAGCAAAGAGACGAAGGGATTGCCGACTGTTTGGACCAGAGCGCGCGACGAAGCCGGAATGCCACGGCATTGAATCTCGCTCCGGCCGCCGCATAGCGCGACGTTCCTTAAGCAACGATGAAGACCATCGGATTTTGATCGCAGACTTGGGGGAACGACAGTGGCATCAATCGCCAGCGAGACTTGAGCGCCTACCGACGCCAGTTCCACAGGCAGCGCAAACTGAAATTCCGCTTGGGGCACAACCAGCTAGAGGGCAACACGCACTGGCCGAAGCCAGCGTGCGGGTCGGCGCACTCCAAGTCGCCAGGCGGACAACCGGCAGTTGCCGTCCCTGGCGCGGTGCAATCGATCGAGCGACAAAACCTGTTCGGTTCAAGCCGCGTCATGATCAAATCCCGCGACGTCGGCTGCTCTGGTTTCGATCAATCGCAGTCTTTGATGAATCGCCAGGCATGGAGGCCGCCGGACAGGGCCTCGCATCCTTGGAAATCCAGCGAATCCCGATCGTTGTCGGACTGTTGACCGGGCAGGGCCAGAACTGGCCAGCGTGATGGATCATCCATGTGGCAATGCCGCCAACGGCGACTTGCGATCACACATCGATCGCGCCAGCCGTACGTCGGCATTTTGGTCAAATGGACGCGCCGCGCGGCGGATGACTCATTCGGGGATGCACGAGGGAGAAGTGCCGCGGGCGTAAACTTGCATTCCGCGATGGCAAAAACCCCGAACAAAACGTCATCGCAATTGGCTGAGGCGCACCGTCGTTTCGATCTTGACTGCGCCGTCGATGTCCAGCACCCGCAAGCGGAGTGACGGATCGGCTTGATCCCAGTCGATGAAAATCTCGCCAAAGTTTTCGCGATGGTAAGTGGCGGGAATGGCACGGAGCTTGTTTTCGGTGGGCGTGCCGCGGGGGTGAATCTGATTGAAGCTGCTCGACGTGACATCGTAAATCGGATAGGGAGTCGAGTCCTTGTCGACCGAGAGTTCTGCCCAGTGGCGATCGCCGCTGATCACCACCACTCCGGTGGCCTTTGTCTTGGCAATCAAATCAAACAGGCGTTGCCGCTCGTGCGGCAGGTTGGACCAGGTTTCTTGACCGGCCGCCTCGCTCACGCATTGGATGCTCGATGCGATAACGCGTACTTCGGCTGGTTGCCGCAATTGCTGTTCGAGCCACTTCCACTGCGCCTCGCCCAGCATCGTAATGCTCGGGTCGTCGGTCGGCACGTAGGAACCGCCGGTGCGCCGTTCCCCCGTTTTCAATGGCCCACGAAAATAACGCGTGTCGAGCAAAATGACTTGCAGGCGTTTGCCTTGCGGGCCGAATACGTGCGCGTCGTAAACGCCCGGGCGTTGGCGGCGCGGCGAGTCCGCGGGGTCGCCCCAAAAATCGAGGAAGATTTGTTGCGATTCAACCCTCTTGGGGTACTCCGCGCCGGCGTCGTTCAGGCCGTAGTCGTGGTCGTCCCAGGTGGCCAGCACCGGGCAGGCGTTCAGCAAGCGGGCGAATCCCTCGTTGGCTTTCAGTTTCGCGTACTTGGCGCGCATCAGATCAAGGTCGGTCGTATCGGCGTAAATGTTGTCGCCGAGAAAAACAAACAGTTCGGGACGCTGTTTCAATATCGTCTCGAAAATTGGAACGGGCTGGTCCTGCTTCACGCACGAGCCAAACAGCAGACGCGAAATCGGCCGCTCTTGCCCCGTGGCCAAATCCACCGTGCCGACACTTCCCGCGAACACGATGAGCACGAAAAGCCACACAATCATTCGTCTGTGGAACATGATCCGGCTGATTTCTTAAATGACGATGGATGAGGAAACGCGAAACGCCAACTCCATCATGCTGTGGCGGCTCTCCGTTGGCAACGCCGCAGGCGAAACCCCGACGTCGTTCGCGCCGCACACGTCCGGTTTGTGCCCTCGGGACAAGGCGGGGTACGCCACATCCGTGCCGCCTTGGGATCGTGATGGCGGGGCGAGTTACTGACCCGGGTTGCGATAATCCGGTACAATATCGTGAGAGCCCGCCGCCCCGCGTGCTCCAGATCGGCACCAGGGCGAAAAATGTTGACGCGGTACACGATGACGATTAGCTTCGTGACATGATGCCGCCCTGAAAAGCACGCAGTCTGCACCGGTAGCCCGATCACGATCAATTGCGATTGGCGACTGCCGCGAGACCTTCAACCGCGGCATACGCTCAGTCGATTTGGAACCGCTGGGCATGCCCCGTTTTGTTTCGCCCGCCCAGAGCTTTATTTGTGGACGGAGTTCCCATCGACAGAGACGAGCCTCCGTGTTTGGGAATGCCACGGCCCGCGACAAAAACCCCGCTTCGTTTCTTGCGTGCCGACCACTCGGGAAGGTTTGCGGAGTAATTGTCGGTCTGCGGGTTGCCGGCGTTGAGAATGCACCCGTAGAAGTCCCCTGCACTGGCTGGACAACGGGGCGTCTGGATTGAGCGTAACGGCGCGCGGGAATGCGACCGCTTGCAACAGCCTGGCCAAGAGCAAGCGAAACCGCCCAGCCAATAGCCGATGAATAATCGAAGGAGAGTGTCGTGAGAATCCATATGACATTGGCGGCGTTTGTGCTGCTCGCGATGATGCCGGCGATGCGCGCCCGTGCAGCGGAGCGGTTGCCGAATTTTGTCGTGATCTTTTGCGATGATTTGGGCTGGGGCGACCTGGGGTGCTTCGGCAACCCGACGATTCGCACGCCGCACCTCGACCGCATGGCGGCCGAAGGACAGAAATGGACGCAGTTCTACGTCGCATCGCCCGTCTGCACGCCAAGCCGTGCCGCGTTGATGACCGGACGCTACCCCATCCGCAACGGCATGACCAGCAGCCAACGCGTCGTGCTGTTTCCCGACTCGGGCGGCGGCCTGCCTCCCGAGGAAATTACCCTCGCCGAACTGCTCAAGCAGAAAGACTACGCCACGGGTATTTTTGGCAAGTGGCATCTCGGCCACTTGCCGCAATACCTGCCCACCTCGCAAGGCTTCGACACGTACTTTGGCATCCCGTATTCCAACGACATGGACAAGGTGAGCGGTCCAGCCTATCGCGCAGAGGCGGTGAAAAACCCCGACTTTTACCCCGAGTTTGTACATTTCAACGTGCCGCTGATGCGTGACGAGAAGATCGTTGAGCGCCCCGCCGATCAGAACACGATCACCAGGCGGTATACCGAGGAAGCGGTCGCGTTTATCCGAGCGAATCGGGATCAGCCGTTCTTCCTCTACCTGCCGCACTCGATGCCCCATATTCCGCTGTTCGCATCGGAGCGATTTCGCGGCAAGTCGATCCGCGGGCTGTATGGCGACGTGATCGAGGAGATCGACTGGAGCGTGGGGCAGGTGCTCGACACGCTGCGCGAGTTGAAACTCCAGGAGCACACTCTCGTAGTATTCACATCGGACAATGGTCCGTGGTTGAGCTTCGAAACACACGGCGGTTCGGCCGGCCCGTTGCGCGCTGGCAAGGGGACAACTTTCGAAGGCGGCCAGCGCGTGCCCGCGATCTTTTGGTGGCCCAAAACCATTTCGCCGGGCGTGGTGACCGAACTCGGTTCCACGTTGGACATGATGGCAACCTTCGCCGCGCTCGCCGGTGCATCGCCGCCAAAGGACCGCAAACTCGACACGTACGACCTGTCGCCGGCGCTGCTGGGCAAAGGCGAAAGCCCTCGCCAGGAAATGTTCTACTGGACCCGCGCCGAGCTGCATGCGGTGCGATCGGGGCCATGGAAGCTGCACGTAAAAATGCGTGAGCCGGTGAATTACGGCCGGGCGTTGGTGCCGGAAAAACCGGTGCTGTACCACCTCGAGCGCGACATCTCCGAGTCGTACGACGTGGCGGCGCAGCATCCCGAGGTCGTCGAGCGGCTGCTGAAGATGATGAAGGACCACCAGGCAGACGTCGAACCGCACCCGGACATGCTGGCAATCCCGCTGAAGTGATTCGACGGTCGGGTTCGAATCGCACCCACGGTTCCGTAAAGTCCGTGCCAGGAGTGGCTCATCCCGGTAAGACGCCGCGCCGCGCGCCTTGGCCCCGCGGCGCCAAACCTGGGATTGTGCGTCCCCCCGGGGGAGATATTGCCAACGCGTCTTAGCGAACGGCCGCTGCAACCTTGGCGCCGGCCAACTCGCGCGGATGGGGTTGAACTGCCCTGGCGGGAAGGGAGGTCAAAACGACACAAATGGTCTGCCTCGCGGGATCGGCCCAGGCGAGCGTACCGGTCGAACCCGTGTGGCCGAACGTCTTTTGGGAACACCCGGCGCTGCCTGCGGCGGGGCCGACGTTGAATCCTAAACCGCGCTGCGTCAGTCCGGCCTTGTTGTGATTGGTCGTCATCAGCCGGGCGGTTTCGGGACGAAGAACGGCGCCTTTCTCGAACAGAAACTCCGCCAAAAATTTGCCGACATCGGGCGCCGAGGCATGCGTCCCGCCCCAAGGTGCTCCAAGCTTCCGCCAATACGGACTGTTCCAATCCCAGTCCTTGGCGGTGGGATCGCCGCCGCCGGCTTCCACGGCCGCAAACTCGACCTGCATCGGAACCATGTCGTCGAGCGAAAACCGGCCGAGCCCTTGGGCAGAATGCTTCATGCCCAGCGGCTTCAGAACGGTTTGCTGGACAAGAGTCAAAATATCGGTCTTGCTGATGCGTTCGGCCACTTCAGCCGCCAGCAGAATCGCCATGCTCGAATATTGGTAGCGCGTGCCAGGGGCGAATTGCAGCGGCGTTCGAAGCGCATGTTCGACGAATTCCGACAGCGGCGCATGCTTTTTGCGCAACGCGTCGTTTTCAGCCAGTTGATCGGGCAGGCCCGAAACGTGGGTCAACAGGTGCCGGATCGTAACAGCGTCGCGTCCCGATCCCGTGAACTGAGGAATGAACTTCTTCACCGGGTCGTCGAGCGTGAACGCTCCCTGATCGAAGAGCGCCATCAGCGACGTGATGTTAATCGGCTTGGAGATCGAACCAAGGAGGAACATTGCGTTCTCGCTGTTGGCCTTGCCGAAGGCCCGCGTGAACGAGGCATCGCGCTGCATGACGTGCAGCACGGCTGCGGCAACTGGGCCCTTGGTCGTGGCCTGTGCCAATACCGCCGCGGCGTCTTCAAAGCGTTCTTGTCGCAAGGCCGCCAGCACTGGAGTTCCCAGCGATGCCGCCAATCCGCAGTGAATGAAGGTGCGTCGTTTCATAAGCGTTCAAGGAGTGAGAGGAGTGAACCGCAATGCGAACCAAGACCGGCAAAACGATGTCGCTGAACTCGGGAATGAATGCACCATGCGGCGGAAAGCAGGTGCAAAAGCCGGAAGGACAAGGTCAAAATAGTCGGACGCGCCGCAACTCGCAACGATCCGGACCATTTTGATCCCAGGCCGGCTGAACGACCGCGCGCAGAATCACGCTTGCCTGTTCCAGCACCGCTTCCCGGAAACTGAAAGGTCAGGTCGGCATCAGCTTCTTGATGCCATCGCCGCTGGTGACAACCCCTGCCTGCACAACTTTGGCGTAGATGCCGCGAAGGTGAAGTTGCTTGCCCTCGCGGGAATTGACAAATTTCACGGCATCTTCGCCGAACCGCCGAGCAAACTTCTTGCAGCCATTGTGCGGTACACCGGTGACCTCCAACACGGCCGAGCCAATCGCCAGGCGCTGGCCGGCCGATAGGTTTTCGCCGGACAGGTCGAGGTCGACAAACAGGTTGTCGCCCGCCAATGGCCAGAGATCGTTGGATTGGGCAATTAACGCAATCGCTCGCGCGTTCATGATCGCGATCTGCACGTCCGGGTGGGGCCTTCCATCGGGCAGCGACTTCCAGCACCCCTTCGCCCAATGGTCGCCATGAGCCCCCAATTCGGGGCTGACGTGGCACTGCTGCAGCGAGGTCCGCTGGTTGGTTTTGGGGCGAATCACAATCGCCGCCAAAATGCCGTCGTCGCAAGGCGACTGGCGAATCGCCGGCAGCCCGGCTTGGAGTTCTTCGAGCGTCAAATGGCGAGTCATGGAGAATCACTTACGGCAACGCCGAAAAAGACCTGGCGCTGCTTTATGGGGCAGTCCGCCAGAGGGAATATGCTGCGTGTTCCAAAGATCGTCATCGGTCGAGCGAGGCGCCCGCCCACAGCGAACAGGCTGCTGTCGGCCTCATGGTTCCGGATTGGATTCGACTTCCGCGGCCTCGATCGTGTTGTTTGCCGCGGACGCGCGCTGTTCATTTTCGTAATGGTCGAGCGCCTTTCCAAGTATTTCGAGGTTCTCCTTCACGGCTTCGCGCCGGTCTTGATCGGTCTGCCCGCAACCGATCTGAGAGCAGGCGAACACACAAAGGAGCATCCAACCGGCGACTTCCCTCCGACTTCGCTTCATCGAACATTCTCCCGTGAAAGGTTCCCAATCGCCAGCGTGCATAAGAGCAACGGCACGGTTCGTCCCGCCTGGCATTTGGCGAAACTCGTGCCGGCCTAGCCGCGCTGCGCGCACTGCCAAACGTACCCGTCCGGACAACCTGCGTCCACGGCAGGCACTTCTGTCGCACGGCGGCCTGGTTCGTTCGCGCGACATCGCTCAGGAGAACACTGTCGTGCTACATTGGAATGGGGATCGGCGGCGCGAAGCAAAATGGGCCGGAGCAACCCGCTATTCATCGCCCGGCTCGGCCTAACCCGGCGCATCCGAATCCTGTAGAATCACAACTTGATCAGCACCAGCATCCCGCCCCGAGATAACACAATGTCGCGTGCAGCCCTTGCCAGTATCCTGATTTTGTTGTTGTCCGTGCCGCTCGTTGCCCAGGAAAAAAGCGTCAATCCCGGCATCAACAAGTCGTTCGAGGCGCCGAGCGTCCCCGAATTCGTCGAGCGTTTTGAGCGAGAAGGACGCGATGCCTTCGACAATCGCAAGGAAGTGGTGGCTGTCTTGGGGTTGAAGCCGGGAATGGCCGTCGCCGATGTGGGCGCAGGCACGGGGCTGTTCACCCGGCTGTTTTCGCCGCTGGTGGGCGAGAAGGGCAAAGTGTACGCCGTGGACATATCGGAAAACTTCGTGTCCCACATCGAGAGAATAGCCAAGGATCAAAAGCAGACCAACATTGAGGGCGTCGTGTGCAAGCCCGATTCGGTGGAACTTCCTCCGGCATCGGTCGACCTGGTTTTCATCTGCGACACCTACCACCACTTCGAGTTTCCGCACAAAACCATGCGGTCGATTCATCGGGCTCTGAAGCCTGGAGGGCAGGTGGTGCTGATCGACTTCCATCGGATCGAAGGCGTCAGCAGCGAATGGGTGCTGGGGCACGTTCGTGCAGGGCAAGAGGTCTTTGCCAAAGAGATCGTGGAATCGGGTTTCAAACAAGTGGAAGAGAAAAAGGGACTGCTGAAAGAATCGTATTTTGTGCGGTTTGAGAAAGTGGAGCCTCCCGCCGTTTCAGCCGCGCAGCCAGACGAACACGGCTTTCGGGTGCATGCGGTTGATTCTCCATTCCAGGCGGGCAAGACCCAGATCCGAGTGCTGCTTCCGGACGGACTGCCAGAAGGTGGCCATCTACCTGTCGTGTATGTTTTGCCGGTCGAATCAGGGAACGAAAACCGTTATGGCGATGGCTTGCTGGAAATCAAGAAGCACGATCTGCACAACAAACACCAGGTCATTTTCGTGGCTCCCACCTTCTCTCACCTGCCCTGGTATGCGAACCATCCGACCGACTCCGCCATTCGGCAAGAGTCGTACTTCACCGACGTGGTGGTGCCGTTCGTCGAAAGTGCCTATCCGGCAAGCAAAACCGCCCACGGACGGCTGTTGCTGGGCTTTAGCAAGTCGGGCTGGGGAGCATGGAGTTTGCTGTTGAGGCATCCCGACACCTTTGGCCGCGCGGCGGCCTGGGACGCCCCGCTATTGATGGATCGGCTGGGCAAGTACGGCACCGATCCCATCTTTGGCAACCAGGAAAACTTCGAGCGATACCGCATTGCCCCTCTCTTGCGACAAAAGGCGAATCTGGCTGGCGATGAAAAACGACTGATCCTCACGGGGTATGGCAGCTTTCGCGCGGATCACCAGGGCATGACCGCCCTGCTCAAGGAATTGAAAATTCCTCACGAATACCGGGACGGGCCGCAGCGCAAGCACGATTGGCACAGCGGTTGGGTTGAGGAAGCGGTGGAATTGCTGGTGCGCCCGGCCAATAACGCGTCATGATGGGGCTGGTTCTGTTTTCGAACTGCATGCTGTTTGGGTGAAGACGAGCCGCGAACTTCGGGCTGTTTGTCAACGCCCGTTACCCGCATACCTCCCCGCACGTTGAGGAGATGTCAGCAGGCAAGAAAAGAGCCGTTCGGCAGGTATTTGTGCGATGCCTGACTCAAAGCAAAGTTGGTTGCCGGCAGGGAATCCTGCGACCCCTTTGATGATTGCCAGCGTAATAAAAACGGAGGGAAACCAGAAGGTTTCCAGCGAGTTCTTTACCAACTGTAACAGGTGGCAACTGCATTGGCTGGTAAAGACGAGCGGGGCGTCAACGACGCGTTCAGCCGCTCAACACTCGATGGCAAACATGCTTGTTTCCCTCGGCTGCCTCCTGAAAGGGAGAGCGCGGGTAGATCCGATTTTCCAAATTCCTTTGGGAATAGGTGCTGTCGGCAGTTTCGGCAGCTTACCAATTAAAGCGGAGGATCTACTCTGAGGTGTTGTCCGTTTCAACTCTATTTCAACCAGAGAACTTGCTTGGTGTTTCCCAGGCAGGCGCTTGAGGTTGGGATGGGCCAGCGGGCGACACGACGCGTTCCTTTCAGGAGATTTTTTTTTGCGCATGGGCCGATTACCGGCAACTCTCTTGTATCTCGAACCTCGCTGTTTCGAACTCTGCCGCGCCAAGATGGCAATTGTCTGTGGAGAAAGGAAGCGGGGCTTCCATGCGGCCACAAAAAAGGTTGGCCCAACGACATGGCCGCCGGTGATTAACCGCAGGTTGAAAGCGACAACGTTCGAAAAGACCATCCGCCCGAAATCTACCGCGGATCGGGCGCGCTCGGTCTCGAGGCACTTCAATGGGGTGTTTCGCGATGCATTGCAACCCGCAGCCCGATCTCACGCGTTCTGCAGCTGCTGCTCGCAAGCAATGCACCTCTCAGCATACGGAATGGCGTCCAATCGATCGACCGGGATCTGGCAGCCGCACTGCTGGCAAATGCCGTAATTTCCACTCTCGATTCGCTCCAGCGCGGCGTCGACGGCTCGGCCAATCGTCTCCTCCGTGTTCTCCACGTGGATTTCCTTTTCGATCGACTCGCTGGGGATGTACCGTTGCTCATGCTCGCCAATCGGACGTTCCTCGCGGCGAACGGTATTGATCATGCGTTCGATTTCCTGGCGCAACCGGCCACGAATTTCCTCAAGCCGCTGCTTCTGTTTCTGAATCTGATTGGAGTCCATCGTCAAGCTCCTTAATCTTCCAAACATTGAGCAAACTGCCATCCAACGCCATGGCACATAAGCAGTTCGCGTGCCAAGACGGCGGCAAAGCGCCGCGATGCGAGGAACTTGCGCCACGCGGCGGCAAACATCCCGTACCGCAACCCGGCAATCCGCTCTCGAATGCCAGGACGGTTTTCCCGCGAGCCCTGTTTTCCTGGGCGCCCGCCATCTTCGTTCCGCGCCCTCACTTGCGTGGGGGGTCACCCTTTGACGCACACCAGCGGCTTTAGCTGGACCACCTTGCGCGAGAGCCCCGCCGCGTCCGCGGCATCGACAACAGCATGGACATCCTTGTAGGCCGCCGGGGCCTCTTCGGCCACTCCCCGCATGCTGGGGCTGCGAATCAAAATGCCCGCGGCCGCCAACTGGTCGACCAGTTGGCGCCCATGCCATTGTTTCAGCGCCTGGTGCCGGCTCATGCTACGGCCCGCACCATGGCACGAGGAGCCGAAGGAGAGTTCTTCGCCTTGAGTTGTGCCGGCCAGAACATACGATGCCGTACCCATCGATCCGCCGATCAGCACCGGTTGGCCGGTCTGCTGAAATGCTTGCGGCAGGTCGGGGTGGCCGGGACCGAATGCTCGCGTCGCTCCCTTCCGATGCACGAAGAGCGAGCGGGACTTTCCCTCGACAACGTGCCGTTCCACCTTGCACGTATTGTGGGAGACATCGTACAGCAAGGCGAGGTCGGCGCGCGGAAGGATCTCGGCAAAAGCCCGCCGCGTGAGATGGGTAATTACCTGCCGGTTGGCCAAAGCGCAGTTAATGGCCGATCGCATCGCTCCCAAGTAACTTTGGCCGAGGGGCGACAGAATGGGGACACACGCCAGTTCGCGATCTCGCAGCACGATCCCGAATTCGGGGGCGGCGATTGCCATTTTCTTGAGGAAGTCGGTGCCGATCTGGTGGCCCAGCCCTCGCGAGCCGCAATGGATGCTCACCACGACATCGTCCAGGTGCAGACCGAATGCCTCGGCCAGATCGGCATCGCAAATTTCCGCCACGTACTGCACTTCCAGGTAATGATTGCCCGAGCCGAGCGTGCCAACTTCGTCTTGTTGGCGGGTTTTGGCGTGCTGGGAAACCTCTTCTGGCCGCGCGCCCGACATGCAGCCATGCTCCTCGATGCGATCGAGGTCCTCGATTCTGCCATAGCCGCGCGCAACCGCCCAGCTTGCGCCGCCCTCCAGCATGGCATCCATTTCCGCGGCATCCAGATGGATGCGGCCCGTGCTGCCCACGCCGGCAGGCACCGTGAGAAACAGGGCATCCGCCAGCTCACGCTGGACCGACTCGACATCGTAGCGATTTAGTCCCGTGCTCAGGCAGCGGACGCCGCAGGACACGTCGAAGCCGACGCCGCCGGCAGAAACCACGCCCCCCTGCTCGGGATCGAAGGCCGCAACTCCACCAATGGGAAACCCATAGCCCCAGTGGGCGTCGGGCATGGCATACGACGCCTTGACGATGCCTGGCAGCGTCGCCACGTTCGTCACCTGTTCGTACACTTTCACGTCCATGCCGCGAATCAGGTCTTCGGTAGCGTAAATGACGGCGGGCACGCGCATGTGGCCAAAGGGTTCAATGCACCACTGGGTGTCGGTCTTGCGCACCAATTCATTCGGATCCATGACCATCTCCCCGATCGTTCGTGCGACCCATATCTACACGTCCACCACGCACTGGGCGATCCACTCGCCCTCCTGCTGCCTCACACGCACACAGGTGAGGGTGGCCCCTTTGACTTCGACCGCCGGCTCATGCCTCGTCACGTCCACCGGTTCGCCCCAGGCCGCGCCGCGCAACCGTTGGTTCTCACAATGAACTTCAAATCGGCCGAACAACAGCCGCCTCGTCGCCATTTCGTACACCAAGGCGTTGAGCCAATCAACCAGCAGCAGTTCGTCGTCTGGAGCATCGCACGCAATCTCGATGCGCTCGTTTGGGTTAACCCGGAGAGGATCGGTGATCACTGCCGTCATGGCCAGCGCCGCCTGCTCGAAGGCGCTTTCCTTCGAGGAACCGACGCCTCGCACGCCAATATCGGCACCGTGCGAAAAATGTTCCCAACGCGGCATGACCATCTCATTTTGCCTGACTTCGACCGCTTGCGGCGGAGCACTTCCACGGCTCTATCCTCCGCCGCGCAAGCGAAATCCAACTCGTACGACCCAACAGCTCCGAATTCTCAAGGCGCGAGCCACACGACTTCAACGCACGAGCGGCGCAGATTACTGCACCAGCCAACGATCCGCCATTCACGGAGATTCGTGCTTCCATCGTGCAGGCAATCGTGCAGGCAAGTGCGATCGGCTACGGTTCGCATCTGGCGTGCCAAGCATTCACCGCCAGCAAAAATTCTAGTGCAACGGGAATTGTCTAAGCAGACAATGGTGAAGCTGTCGTCGGCTCAACTGGAGTGCCTGCCGGCGGGTTTCGGTGAACCCGCGCCCCGGCACCACGCCCTGGAATTCCGCCAGTCGTTTAGCGAATGTCATCGCATGGCCATCATTCCAAAGGCACCGGCGGGATTGCTTCGGCACGGTGCGAGTCCATGCTGCCCAGGTCGCCAAAGATTTCGCGGCAGCATGGCTTCGATCAGACGCAAATCGCTCGCGCGCCGGGCGATTCCGCACACCCGTGTGCTCCACTGACACAGATATTGCATCCGGTCAAGCGGGCGGCGCTTCCGGACGGTGACCGCGGCCGCGCACGAGCCACATCAGCAGCATGCCCACCAGCAAACCAGCCACTCCGGCGATCACCCCGGTCCAAACGAGCCATTGCCTGGTCATGTTCAGGACGGGATTGTCGAAGAGGTTGCACGACACGTGAACGTTGGCGATCTTCCAGCCGTCGGCTTCCCGCACCATGGTGGCCGACCACCGCGAGTCGACGGTGAATTCCATGCCGTCCACCAGCAAGTAATGATCTTGCGAACTGCCATATGCCGTGGCGGTATTTTCACCGTACAGGTGCGCCAGCGCCTCCACCGTGGGATCGGTCGAAAACTTTTCCACGCGGCGATCGGGGCCTTTGGTCATCTTCTCGAAGTATGCTCGAATGCCCTCGCGGCCCACGCTCACTTCGGCGTTTTGCGCCGTCAACACCACGTCTTCAGAGCATAAAGCCAAGGTTTTGTCGATGTTCCCGGAGTTGATGGCTTCCACCAATTCGCTCTTGAGTTGCCGCAGTTCTTCATGAATGGGATTTTCTTCCTCCGCCGCCACGGCGGCGGGTGGCGGATCGGCTTCCTGGCTCCACGCCAGCGCCACCCCAAACCAGCTCCAAGTCGTCACGGCGAGCAAGGCAATCAGTCGCGGCATGTGTTTTCCTTTGCGGGTTGAAAGAGCGAGGCCAGCCAACGGTAGTAATCGATCAATGTCTGATCGGCTTCAATCAGCATGCCGGGTCGATACACGCCGCGGCGCACGTCCTCGATGTCGCCGCGGAGAAACGCCAACGTCATGGCGCGCCGAACTCGCAAGTTGAAGGGTTGCAGCGGGCGCCGCCAGAGAGCACCTCGCTCCGTGAGCACGATCAGGTTGGCTTCCGTGCCGTCGACGCCGCTAGGCGCAATCGCAAACAGCACCCGGCTAACGGCCCGACGGAATTGCGAAGTGACTGCGACGAGCGTGCCGGCCCACGAAGTTATCGTCACTTCCACCCGCGGTCCAATCAATACCCGAATCAGCCGATTCAGCGAAGTCGTTCCCAACACCCGCCAGCGAAAACGAATCCGCCTGGCAAAAGGCGCAGGGCTGTCAATGACGGGCGGCTCCTCCAGTTCGCGGTCATGCACCAGGTTGAAATGCTGCAGGTCGAATCCATTGCCCGCGAACATATACCAAGGGCATTCCATGCGGTAGCGGTGCGGTGCGCTCGCCACCAGCGGCGAAGCGCTCTCAAACAAGTTCGGCAGGGCGTAGCTTGGCTCGGCGCCCACGAATGCGAACAGCAGCCCATGCCGCTGAACAACCTCGTAAGCCGACTGCCGGGCGGCAGGGGGGATCTCCGCCTGGCCTGGAATCTGCACGCAATCGCCGCGATCGTTGTATTGCCAGCCGTGAAAGGGACAGCGAATGCAGCCTTCGATGACCTGGCCGCGGCGCAGGTCGGCGCCCATGTGGGAACAATCGGCATCGAGCGCGGCTGGTCGACCGTCGCGAGCGCGAAACACGACCAATCGCCGGCCGGCAAGCTCGACGGCCACCGGCTTATTCCGCAGTTGATTCGCGGCACAAAGCAAATACCAGCTTGCTGGCCAGGCCGGAAAACTGGCAGCGGGCGGCGCGACGTTCGCCGTTCTGGCAATCGTTCCACTGGGATGCGACGTATCGCGACGGCTCCCGAGAATACCGCCATCGGGCGATAACGATTCGCCGCCTTTGGCGGTCGCAGTAGTGCGCGGTTCGCAAGTCACCTTTGCCTGCTTTCGTCTGGCGCCGCCGAGCCTTCCCGCAGATTTCGTAGAAGCTCAGGCCGGCTGACTCCGTTGCATCTCGGCCGCGTTACGCATCCGGCAAATCCCATCCATCAGCGGATGGTGCGTCCACGGGCAATTCGGGTCTGGTCCACGTATTTCAGCAAGGCGGCAGCCAGGCCTTGCATATCACGATTGCGAGGCTGCAAATAATGATCCGCTCCCCAAACGGGGTACATCAAGCCCGGCAGTTGGCAAACATCGTGCAGCAGCACGCCTCCATCGTTTGGCCCCAGCGGATTCATCCACCGTCGCCATCTCGCCGAGCGGCGAGTTCTCAGGTGCTCGTTCAAAGGAAAACCCACCACGCTGATGAGCTGCAAATGTTCGGGCAGAACCAGCGGATCGGTCACCAAACCCGGCAGGCCGGGCCGCAAATCGCGAACCATTTGAAAATCAAACCGCCGGCACCAGAATAACAACCGCACCAGGGCCAACCGCCAGCGGCTGCTCAACAGCCGCGCCGCCAGCGGCGTTCCCGTCATCATTCCGCATACATTGATCCAGGCAATCACCTGCTGAAACGCGCTCGGCTCGCGCTGCATGGCAATGCGAACGTCGGCCGACCCTTTGCTGAGCGAAGCCAGCACAATCGTTGACGACCGCTGTTGCCGCAGCCAAGCCAATATCCGCTCCGCGTTGTCGCGCAATCCGCCCGTGCTGGGCACCGGAATCGTGGTTGTGGCGCACCCCAATCCGGCCGCCGCCTTCCGCAGCAATCGACCATCGGCCTGAATGTGCGGCAATTCTTTCCAGAATGCCCCGGGCGCCACGGCAAACAAAATATCTTCGCAATTCGCGCATGGACAAGGCTCCTGTTCCAGGCGTTCGACGCTGGCAATGAATTCTGCGTATCGATCCGACCGGCAAACGCGATCAAACAGCACGACCGTGGCGACGTCGATCCCTTCTGTAGCCGCCAATTCCCGGAGTTGCTCTGCGTCCAGCGCTTCCAACGCTGGAATCCGAGCATGGCCGCGCGCCAACCGCAGCAACTCTTGCTCTCGCTGGCTGAGGTACGCAGGGCAGTGTTTCATGCCAGAGATTATAGCGAGTCGAAGTACGCCCAATACAAAGCGCGGAGTTGAAATGTCCCTGACCGAAAATGGCTCGGCGAATTACTGAATTTTCTTTCGATCGTGGTGCTTGTTGCGATCGGCCGCAGGCTATCAAATAGGTGCTGCAAATCGCGCGGGGCGCTCCCGCGATGGGCCGACGGCGCTTCAACTCGCAATACCCTTATGCTTGCGCCAAACTTGCAATCGCTGGAAACCATTCATCGCCGCTGGGCCAAGGCGGCCGTCGGCCCCAAGCCCGACCTCACCTCGGGGGTCGACCACGCCCGCTGGTTTGTCTGCCCCACTCTGACGCCGCTTTATTACGCATCCTGCTATCAAACGCTCAGCGAGCCGCAACAGAAGCGCTACAATCAACTCACGGCATTGTGTTTCAACGAATTGATTGCGTTCTTCGAACAGAGCTTTGCCGCCAGCGTGCTGGCGGCGATTTCCCGGCTCCGGCCCGGACAGATCGATCAATCGCTAAAAACCTGCCTGCAAGGTTTTTTGCGCGACGAACAACAACATATCGCCTACTGGCGCGATCTCAATCAGGCAACCGCTCCCCAGGTTTACGCGCGCGGCGGACCGTGGATCTTGCGGTTTTCACCTCTGGCAACCCGTAGCCTGCGCTGTTTGACGGCGCAACCGTTGCGATTTCCCGTGGTCTTTTGGGTGATGCTGGCCCTGGAAGAACGATCGCTCGAGATTTCCCGGCGCTGCCTGGCGCTCGACCCGGCACAAATGGACCCCTGCTATCGTGCCGTGTACCAGCATCATCTTCGCGACGAGGTGCGGCACGTGGAACTGGATCATCACCTGATCGAACGGTTTTACGCGCCGCAACCGTTATATTGGCGGCGCTGGAACGCCCGCATCCTCAGGAGCCTGATTGGCCGCTACTTCCTGCCGCCCATCCGTTCTGCCGTGCGCGTGGTCCGGCGCTGGGTCGAACAATGCCCTGAATTGGCGCCCCGGTTGCCCGAGTTTGAACAGCAGTTGCGATGGGTGGGCCAGAATCCCAAGTACGTGGAAATGATGTATTCGCGCGCCAGCACGCCGCAAACCTTTGCCCTGTTCGATCGCTTTGAAGAAATGCACGGCATGCAGCGGGTGCTGGCTTCGTACCGTGTTGCGCCGCTCCCAATCCAGGTACGCGCCACATGACACCGTCCTCTCCCAAGCTGGCCGCGGCCGCGCCTACCGGTTCCGCAAACGAACTGTCGGCCGGATCGTTTCAGCGCTCGCCCAGTCAGGACGACGACGATCGGCATCCGATTCCGCAAACGTTGAACCTGGTGATCATGGGCTTGTTGGTGGCGTGCACAGCGGGGATCTTTTATGCCACGGCGCATGCCGAAGCGTGGTGGCAGATTGTCGGGCTGGCCTTGGTGTTTGGCGTGATTGGCAATGCGAATTACTCCCTCATCCACGAGGCCGAGCATCGCATGCTGCATCGCAATCGCCGCGTGAACGACGCCCTGGGAGCCGCCATGGCGCTGCTGTTCCCGGCGCCATATCACCTCATCCGCCAAGGCCACCTGGGGCACCACCAACGCAACCGCTCCGACGACGAGGCATTCGATTTGTATTTTGAAGGCGAAAACGCATTCCTCCGCTGGCTGCAACTTTATGGCATACTCACCGGCGCCTACTGGATGCTGGTCGCCTTGTCCAACGTGGTCGTGGTTGTCGCTCCCGGCCTCTTGGCCCAAGACAAGTTCAAGTTCAATCGCCCTTCGGCCGCCTTGATGGATTCGCTCAATCCCCGCTACTGGAAACTGATCCGCCTGGAAGGGTTGCTGGCGATTGCACTCCATGCGTCCATCATTCTCGGCCTGGGCGTGCCTCCGCTGCGCTACCTGGCGGTTTATTTTGGCTTTGGCTTTTCCTGGTCGGCCATGCAATACGTGCATCATTTTGGCACCGAACGGCATGTGCTGCTGGGCGCCCGGAACCTTCGCGTTCTGGCCCCGATCGATTGGATCTGGCTGCATCACAATTGGCATCGCACGCACCATCGGCATCCCACGGTCCCCTGGATTCATCTGCCGCGGCTTGGCCGCGAGGAAGACCCTCAGCGGTCGTTCCTGCTGTGGGGATACCTGCGAATGTGGCGCGGCCCGCGTTATAGCGACGAGCACGTGGAGAACCGGTTCGCCGGCAGAATCATTCAGTAACGGCACAACGCTCCGCCGGGCAGGCCCCCCGCACGTTTCCATGGCTTGCATCGAGCGGAACGACACGCAGGGAACCCCGCGGCATGAAGATCCAACTCATCCAGCCAGCCGGCGAGATTCACCGGCATCGCAGCGGCATCTTCAAGCGCTCCTTGCGATATGCTCCGCTGACCCTCACCACGTTGGCTGCCCTGGTGCCCGAGGATCTCGACGCCGAGATCACCATTCAGGACGAAGGGGTGCAACCGCTCAACCTCGATTTTGAAGCCGACCTGGTGGGCTTGAGCGCCATTACCGGTACAGCACTGCGAACCTATCAATTGGCCGATGAACTTCGCCGCCAAGGCCATCGCGTCGTCATCGGCGGCGTGCATGCCACCCTGCTTCCCGACGAAGCCGCCCGGCACGCCGACGCCATCGTGACCGGCTACGCCGAAACGTCGTGGCCGCGCCTGCTGCGCGACGTGCGCGCCGGCCAACTTCAGCCGCGCTATTCCGATGTCACCGATCGCGTGCTCCAGACGCCGATCGCTCGCCGCGAGTTGCTGCAGAAAAAAGGCTACATGACAACCAACAGCATCGAGGCGACGCGCGGCTGCCCTCACAAGTGCGATTTTTGCGCCGTCCCCGCGGCCTGGAGCGGCATCTACGCCCACCGCCCGATTGCCGACGTGATCGCCGAGTTGGAAACCTTCGAAAAGCCGCATGCCGTGTTCATCGACCTGAGTCCCGTGGAAGACGTGCGGTACGCCAAGGAACTCTACCGGGCCATGATTCCGCTGCGGATTCGCTGGCTAGGGCTGGCCACCACGCGGATTGCCGAGGATCCCGAACTGTTGCGACTCGCCGCCGAAAGCGGCTGCAAGGGCCTGCTGATCGGTTTCGAGGCCGTCGATCAGCCCACGCTCAACGGCATGCAAAAGCACTTTCACCAAGCCGCCGACTATGCCACCGTGGTCAAAAAGCTGCACGACCACGGCATTGCCATCCAGGGCTGTTTTGTGTTCGGCTTCGATGGCGACGACGCCAGCGTCTTCGAACGCACGGTCGAATTCGTCGACCGGGTAAAGATCGACCTGCCCCGCTACGCCGTGATGACGCCTTTCCCGGGCACCGGCGCTTACCGCCGGCTGAAAAAGCAAGGCCGGCTGCTCCATCAAAACTGGTCGCTCTACGACGTGGAACACGTGGTTTTTCAACCGCGACAGATGAGCCCCGAGCGGCTGCAAGAAGGCCTGCAATGGGCCTGGAAACAAAGCTATCGGTGGCGGTCCATCGCCTCCAGAATCTTCGGTTCGCGCTGCATGGTGCCGCTTTCGCTGACCTTGAATCTTGGCTACCGGTACTTTGCCCGCAAGTTGCCGCAAAAGGCAGGCACGGTTTATCGCGACGATGCATTCATCGCGGGCGAGTCCCAGGCTGTTGCGGAACACCAGGCTGTCTCCCCGCAATCTCTCCCCTTGGTCGCCGCGCGGGAGGCCCCGGGATGCGACTGACGCTGATTTATCCGGCGGTTGGCCGCAAGGAAGGCGAACCTTACGTTCGCGCCTGGCAGATGCAGCCGCTGTCGATGGCGCTGCTGGCCAGCCTCACGCCCGACGACGTCGAGTTGCGCTTCTATGACGACCGGCTGGAACCGATCGACTTTGACGAACCGACCGACCTGGTCGCCATCAGCGTGGAGACTTTCACGGCCCTCCGCGCTTATAAAATTGCCCGGAAGTTTCGTGCCGCGGGCGTGCCGGTGGTGCTGGGCGGATATCACGTCACCCTGCTGCCCGACGAGGCCGCCCTGGAAGCCGACGCCATCGTCGTGGGAGATGCCGAGCCGGTTTGGGCGCAGCTGCTCGACGACGCCCGCCATCATCGGCTGCAACCGCGGTACGACGGGCGGGCGCGGCGGGCGCTGGTCAATCTTCGCCCTCGTCGCGAAATCTTCGCCGGCAAGCAGTATCAACGGATCACGCTGGTGGAATTCGCGCGAGGCTGCAACTTCAAATGCGACTTTTGTTCGATCACCGCCTTCCACCAGGCCAGCCAGAACCATCGCCCTGCCCGCGATGTCGTCGCCGAAATGGAGGCCACCGGCAGCCGCCGCTTCTTCATTGTCGATGACAATATCGTCAGCCAACCCCAGCAAGCGAGGCAACTCTGCCGCGAATTGATCCCGCTGGGCATCCACTGGGTGGGGCAGGCCAGCATCCACATCGCGCAAGACGACGAACTGCTTCGCCTGATGGTTCAAAGCGGCTGCCGCGGAGTGCTGATAGGCATGGAATCGCTCAGCCCTGAAAATCTCCGCGACATGGGCAAGGAATGGAACCTTGCCGCTGGCAGCTACGCCGATAGTTTGCGGCGTTTCCGCGATCATGGATTGGCCGTTTACGGCACCTTTGTGTTCGGTTACGACCACGACAATCTCGATACGATTCGCCGGAGCGTGGAGTTTGCCTGCGAACAAAAACTGTTTCTCGCGGCATTCAACCAGTTGATTCCGTTCCCCGGCACGCCGCTGTACCGCCGCCTGCAACAACAAGGGCGGCTGCGCTCGCCCCGGTGGTGGCTTGACCCGGCGTCGCGGGTGGGCGAAGTCACGTTTCGTCCACACCAATTGGAGCCCGACGAATTGCAGCAGGCGTGCCTTGAGGCCCGGCGGCAGTTTTATCGTTTTGGCTCAATGCTTCGCCGCATGTGCGATCTCAAGGCCAACTTCAAGAACCCCGCCATGGCGGCCGTTTACCTGGCGCTCAACCTGCAAGCGCATTATGACATTGATCTCCGGCAAGGGCTGCAACTGGGCGCCGGACTCTCCGCGTGGGAACCTCAGGATGAGCCGGTACCGATTTGAATTGGCCACCGCCAACGATGATGAGCAGCTTCGCCGCATCTTGGCGCAGACGCCCACCGAGGGCCAGATCTCGCTGACATTCCAGCGCGAACCTGGTTATTTCGACGCCGCCGTTGTCCATGGCGGCTTTCATCAAACCGTGGTCGGCCGCGATCTGGAAACGGGGGAACTCATCGGCCTGGGCGTCCGCTCGATACGCGAGCAATTCGTCAACGGCGTTTCGATGCCCATTGGCTACCTCAGCAGCCTTCGCTTGCTGCCGGGTCATCGCCACCGCGGCCTGTTGGCGCGCGGCTTCCAGTTTTTTCGAGAACTGCACGCCGACGGCCGAACGCCGCTGTATCTGACGACCATCGCCGCGGGCAACCAGCCGGCGAGCAGCGCGCTCACCCGCGGACGCGCCGGATTGCCCAACTATCACTTCGCCGGTCGATACTTCACGCTGGCCCTGCGCCCGGGGTGCCTGCGAACGCCGATCTGTCGCTCCCGGATCGAAATTCGCCCCGCGATGCAAAACGACCTCGGCAGCGTGGTTTCGTTTTTGAACGAGCACGGCCGTCGCCGGCAATTCTTTCCCAAGTACACTTCGTGCGACTTCCTGAAACCTCGGAGTACGTTCCGCGATTTGCAGCTTGCCGACCTGCTGCTGGCATGGCGCCAGGATCGGCTGGCGGGCACCGTCGGAGTGTGGGATCAAACCGCATTCCGGCAATCGATCGTGCATCGCTACTCGCGCCCCTTGCGCTACATCCGCCCATACTACAACGCCTGGGCGGCTCTCCGCGCAAAGCCAAAGCTGCCGCCGCCTGGCGCCAGGCTGCCCCTTGCGATGGCGGCCGTGGCGGTGGTGGCCGACGACGATCCGGAAGTATTTCGCGGGCTATTGGCGGCCGCGGCGTCGCACGCGCAACGCGCCGTTCAAGGCCATCTGCTCCTGGGTTTGCACGAGCACGATCCGTTGCTGCCCCTGGTTCGGCGCAGCGCTGTGGCGACCTATGGCACGCATTTATATTACGTTGGTTGGCGCGATGCGGAGCCGCTTCGGGCGTCGCTCGACTCCCGTGCTCCTTATCTCGAATTGGGCACCTTGTGAGGGATCGCCATGAAGGTGAATAGCCGGATTGTCCCCGTCGCGGAGCTTTCCTGGTCGCGGCGTCGCGAAATGCTGCGTCTCATGCAGCGCTACTACGAAAACGTGCGCGAAACCGAGTTCGCGGCCGACCTGAGTGAAAAACAGTGGGTGATCGAAATCTCGGAGCCCGCGACCGGGCGGCTCTGCGGCTTTTCGACGCAAATGACCTTTGCCGTTGCTCAACCGGAGGGTCCGCCAGCCATCGCGTTGTTCTCCGGCGACACCATCGTGGACGAACCCTATCGGCAATGCAATCAACTCGCCGGCCTGTGGGGACGGCTGGCCTTGCAGTTGGTGGAACACCACCCCGGCCAATCGGTCTCCTGGTTTCTGATCAGCAAAGGCTACAAGACGTATCGCTTTTTGCCGCTCTTCTTTCATCGCTTTTATCCGTGCTGCAGCGAAGCCACGCCACCCCACCTGGCCAGCCGCCTGGGGGCCTTTGCCCAGTGCAAATTTCCCACAACCTACGACCCTGCGTCGGGCTTGATTCGCGGCGGTCCGCAGGGGTGTCGACTGCGGCGAGGCTTGGCCGATGTCACCCCGGCCCGGCAACGCGATCCGCACGTTCGCTACTTTTGCGAGCAAAATCCCCGGCACGCGTGGGGCGACGAGCTCTGTTGCATCGCTCCGATCTCGCGGGAGAATTTCACGCCGGCTGCCTGGCGCGTGATTCATTCCGCGGAAGAAGCGGAACCGATTTCCACCTCTCCGGTTTCGCTCGCCCTGGCCGGCCCGCCGCCGTGAGGCCTGGCCTGGCATCACGATCCACCACGAATTCCATCCACCAATTCCCGGTCCGCCGGGCGCAACTTGCCATGAACATCCCCTGGTGGCTCAATACGGTTTGGATGGCTGCTTGCCGCCCTGCCTGGAAGGCCTTCCATCGCGCCGCGGCAAATCCGCCCGCGGCGCAGCAGCAGGTGCTCGCGCGAGTTCTCGCCGCCAACCGCGATTCCGACTTCGGTCGCCGCCACGGGTTCGGTTCCATCTCCTCGGCCGCCGACTACCAGCGCCGCGTTCCGCTCTCGTGCCATGCTGACTACGAGGCCGAGATAAACCGGATCGCCGCTGGCGAATCGGGCGTGCTTACGGCCGAAAGGGTGTTGCTCTTCGAGCCAACCTCCGGCAGCTCCACCGCTCAAAAGCTCATTCCTTACACGGCTTCGCTGCGGCGCGAATTTCAAGAGATGATTGCGCCCTGGATCTACAACCTGTACCGCCGCCGGCCGGCTGTCAGACAGGGCCGCGCCTATTGGTCCATTTCGCCTGCCATCGATTCCGAGCGCCGCCGCACCCCAGGTGGAATCGCCATCGGCTTTGATGACGACACCGCTTACCTCGGAGGGCTGCAACGGCGATTGATGAACCGATTGCTGGCCGTGGAGCCGCGCGTCGCGAAGCAATTTTCCGGAGAAAACTTTCGCTACGCCACGTTGCTGGGATTGCTCCGCTGCGAGGATCTCGCGCTGATTTCCGTCTGGAGCCCCACCTTCCTGACGGCGTTGTTCCATCCTTTGCGGCATTGGGCCGACGCGCTCTGCCGCGATCTCCATCAGGGCACGCTGACACTGCCCTCGCCAACGGATCGCTCGCCACCAACCTCCCGCGCCGTTGGCCCTTCGCCGCGGCGCAGCCGCCAGGTGGCGGCGATCCTCGAGCGTGCCGCATCGCTTGGCGATTGCACCGCGCAATTGTGGAAACGATTGGCACTCATCAGTTGTTGGGCCGACGGTTCCGCCGCCCATTATCTCGGCCCGGCGCAGCGCCTTTTTCCACGCGTCGAATTCCAACCCAAGGGACTATTGGCCACCGAGTGTTGCGTTTCCTTTCCGCTGGTCGATCGCCCTGGCGCGGCATTGGCGCTCCGGTCGCACTTTTTCGAATTCCTGGAAATCGACTCGGACACGCGCATGGAACCTGCCACGGGCGAAAATGCCGCAACTGCTCCGCGTCTGGCCCATCAACTGGAATGGGGGCGGCGGTACAGCGTGGTGGTTACCACCGGTGCCGGACTGTATCGCTACCGGTTGGGCGACGTGGTGGAAGTCGTTGGATGGGAACGCCGGTGCCCTTTGCTGAAGTTCATCGGCCGCGGCGACGCGCGGAGCGACCTGGTTGGCGAGAAACTTGCGGAAGCGCACGTGGAAGCGGCACTGGCCGAAGCGCTGGCCGCCGTTCAGCTTCGGCCCGACTTCGCGCTCGTGGTTCCCGTCGATGGCCAGCCGCCTCGCTATCGGCTCTACGTGCAGTTTCCTCGCGGGGCCCGTGTCGCCGCTCCGGCGCTCGGCCACCTCGCCGATCGCCTGCAGCCGTTGCTGGAAGCCAATCCCCATTACCGTTATGCGGTGGCCATCGGACAATTGAGCACGGTCGAGGTCCGCCAACTCGATCCGCAGGCCGAGCCTGCGGGTGCCCTGGTCGAGCGTCGCTGGCTGGCCCAGGGCAAGAAGCTGGGCGACTTCAAACCTCGGCTGCTGGATACCGCGTCGGATTGGCCGCAGCTATTTGCCGGTTGCGAACTGCCGGCCAGCTTGAGCGGCCATGCCAACAAACCACCTGCCGAGACCAGCCATGCCGCTAAGTCCTGAACCTTTGCGCGCGAGTCCGCCGTTTCTCGCCATTCCGTCGGCGCGGCATCTTGTCCGCACGGCCATCTGGGGCCTGCTGCTCACGCTTTGGTTCGGGGCCATTTATGGGCTCTGCGATTACCTGACTGGGCTTCGCGGCGATCGCATGTTGATCAATTTCCCCTGGGAGCGGCAAATTCCCTTCGTACCTCAAATGCTGGTCGCTTACATGTCGATCTATCCGCTCTTCTGGCTAGGGCCGTTTGTCCTCCGCACGGCGGTGCAAATACAGGCGATCATCGTCACCTTGGCCTGGTTGATCTTGTTGGCCGGGATTGGGTTTCTGCTCCTTCCAGCCGAACTGGCCTTTGCCCGACCCGAAGTTCCCCCGGCTTGGCTTGGGCTTTACAACATTGCCGACCGATTGAACCTGGACTACAACCTCGCCCCCTCGTTGCACGTGGCGCTCTCGCTGTGCTGCGCCGATGTTTACGCGGCGCAAACCTCGCGTCTGCGGTTCAAGCTGGCGCTTGGGAGCTGGGCCGCGGCCATCGCGGCTTCGACCGTGCTGATCCACGAACACCATGTGCTGGACGTGCTGCTCGGCGCCGCCCTGGGGGTGGCAGGTTCGCGCCTGCTTTACCCTTGGCTACGCGTCCGCGGACTGGCGAAAGATACCCAGCGCGCGGCATGGGCGACCAACGAGGATCTCGCCTGACGCCGAAGGTCCGGGGGCTTGCTGCGGGCGGCGGAAAATCCGGCCCTCGCGGTTTGCAGCAGGCATCGCGCGACACGTTCGATTACCATGGACGCGGCTCCGCCCACGCCGGGAAATAAGCCGGGGGCATATCTGGCCGCCCATTCTGAACGCCGAGGAACGTCTTCATGAAAGTTGCGATTGCTTGCCGTGCCGCCATTGTCTGGGCAGTTGTCTGCCTCGCAACGATGCCGCAGGTCGCCGCCGCCCAAGGCGCCGCCCCACCGAACATTGTATTTGTATTGGTCGACGACATGGGCTATGCCGACGTGGGCGCCATGGGCGCCAAGGACATTCGCACCCCGCACGTCGATCGGCTGGCGAACGAAGGCATCAAGCTCACCAACTTTTACGCCAACGCGCCGGTCTGCTCGCCAACGCGATGCGGCTTCATCACCGGCCGCTGGCAGCAGCGGGTGGGCTTTGAATGGGCGCTGGGGTACACGGCCGAACAACACAAACTGGTCGACGGTGTGTGGACGCGACCCACCGACATGCATCACGCGATCGGGCTGCCCGCCACCACGCCCGGCATCGCCAAAATGCTCAAGGCGGAGGGCTATGCGACCGGCGCGTTTGGCAAATGGCACTTGGGCTATGCCGATGAATACAATCCCATCCACCACGGCTTTGACGAATACTTTGGCGAACTGCTGGGGCACGCCGACTATTACCGCCATACCTACTACGACGGCACCTACGCGCTGCGCGACGGGTTGGAGATTCCCAAAACCGAAGGGTATTTCACCGACCTCATTAACCAGCGGGCCGCGGCCTTTGTGCGCAAGCACGCTGCGCAGAAGAAACCGTTCTTTTGTTATGTGCCGCATCTGGCCGTGCATGCGCCATTTCAACCGCCCAACCGCCCCCATCCGAAGGTCACCAGCCAGAACATGCTGCGCGGCAGCCGCCAAAATTATGCGGCGATGCTCGAAAAGGTGGACGAAGGCGTGGGCATGCTATTGGCCGAACTGGAAAAGGCAGGCGTCGCCGACAACACCCTGTTTGTGTTCTCCAGCGACAACGGCGGCGAACGCTGGTCCGACAATCGCCCCTTGTTTCATCACAAGGCCACGCTCTGGGAAGGCGGGATTCGCGTTCCCTGTTTGATGCGCTGGCCGGGCAAACTTCCCGCCGGCGAAATCAGCCCTCAAATGGCGATCACCATGGATCTCACGGCCACGTTCGCGGCGGCGGCCGGCGCCAAGCCGCCCCAGGGCCATCGATTCGATGGCATGGATTTAACGCCGGTGCTCAGCGGGCAACAGCCCCCGGTGGAAGATCGCACGTTCTTTTGGCGCATTCAGCGTTCCAACCGCAAAATGCTGGCGGTGCGCCACGGCAAATGGAAATACCTGGATGACGGCGGCACGATGGATCTGCTGTTCGACCTGGAGAACGATATCGGGGAACGGCACAACCTTCACTTCATGCATCCCGAAATCGTGGCCGATCTGAAGCGCCGTTTGGCCGAATGGGAGCGGGAAATAGACCGCGAACCCAAGACCTTTTACGTGCGCTGAATGATGCCCGCGACCGCGCAAGGCACCAGTCTGGATCGTGCGCCGGGGCCGGGATAACCCGCGCACCCTGCCTGTCCAGGGTGAGAGAGCACGGGCGTGCGGCAATTGGCGCTACGCTTCGGCGGAACCGTTTGTGTCCGGCTCCGCGGCCGGCAGCCGCAGCGTGAAAGCAGTGCCTTTGCCTACGGTGCTATCGACCCGAATGCGGCCGCGATGGGCCTCGACAATGTCGCGGCACATGGAGAGCCCCAGGCCGGTGCCGCCTTTGCCGCTGGCGTCGGGTCCGGCTTTGGTGGTGTAAAACGCATCGAAGATGTGCCGTAACCGCTCGGGCGGTATGCCGCAGCCGTTGTCGCGCACGGTGAGATCCACGGTGTTTTCCGCCGGATCGTGGGCAATCTTGATAATCACCCGCCCGCCCGACGGCATCGCTTGCCGCGCATTGATCAGCAGGTTGAGCAGCACCTGCTGGATTTGATTGGGATTGACCACGGCTGGTGGCGAGGGCTGGTAATATTTCTCCACCGCGATGTGATATTTTGCCAGTTCGCGTTCCAAGAGCAGCAAACTCTGCTCCACCAACTCCGCCAGATCGGTGGACTCGAGCCGGCCTGCGCGGCGGCGGGCAAGTCCCAGCACGCTGCCCGTGATCTTGGCCGCCCGCTGCCCGGCCGACAGTATTTTTTCGAACGCCTTGTCGCGCGTGGGAGCGTCCTTGTGACGCATGCCCATCTTGGCGTAGTTGATGATCGTGGTCAGCACATTGTTGAACTCGTGGGTCGTGGTGCCCAACAGTTCGCCCAGGCTGGTCAGTTTTTGGGCGTCCGCCAGTTTTTCCTTCAGCAAGGTCAACTGCTGTTCCAACTCTTCAATGTGTGCTGCATCGGTCGCCGTCATCGCAATTCGCCTCTTTTGTCGGATCGCACTAGCCGCCAAATTCACCCTGTGCAGCGCAGTCCGTTCCCAGGAACTCGTGCACTACCAGCCGCGAACAAAAACCGAGCCTGAAAACCTCGCCCGGATTGGGCGGAAGCCTCACACGGCACCACGCGAACGCATTATCCTGGCTGAATTGCCCAGGTTATTGCCTACTCTCGCACGACGCACCCATTCCCAATTGCGGCTAACACCCGGTATCGACCCGATCCTGTGGCCGACTAAAACCCAAGCAATGCGTTTGAGCGCCCAACGGCTTGCACAAGCCCAGGCGGCGTAAGGATCACAGAACCGGGACCTTGCTCAAGTTTTGTGCCGTGCCACGTTCAGGAAAGATGGCGAAGGTTTAGGGCCGGCAGCCTTCCTTGTGAACCTAGCCATTGGGGGTGGACAAGAGCGTGGCGCGGCCGCCGGCATGTTCGACACCTGCGCTTTCCCTTGACGCATTCCGCAGCGAAGCGAGCATGGCAAGCTCTGGTGTGGATCGATCGGTGCTTGTCCCGTTGAGGCCCGAAAAACCGAAGACGCACGCCAACTTTCCTGGCGTGAAAGCTGCCCCGCTTACGCCCAAAACGCCAAGTAATAGAAGATCCATCCGGTGATGGCCGTGAGAGCCATATCCACGGCGGCCATCCACCCCCAAAACCGATGGGTCTTGCTGTGCGCCGCCGGGGCCGCCGGACGCGGAAATCGCCGCCAGGCCGCCCCGATCACTCCCATCCAAAGCAAGGCCGTGGTGACCGCAAACACCAAATGAACGTATAAAGCGGCGTAAACGCCGGAACGGTAGTACGCCGACGCTTGGGCCAGGGCGTCCCAATCGGTGAAGAACCGCATATCGATCTCGAAAGCGGTCACCGCGATCAACAACACGCCCCCCAGAACCAGTTGGACGCGCTTGTGCAGTTCGTACCGGCCGCGGCGCACTTGCGCGATGCTCCAACCCAGGATCGGCAGCACCAGAAACATGGCCAGAAAAACCACGTCGAGCATCAGCGATGCGCGGCTGCCAGGCAAAAACCCATCCATTTCCTGATCCTTAACCTCTCGGGCAGATGCGTGACGGCCTAGGCATTGGGCGCGGCTCCAAACCGCGACGCACTCCCAACCGACTCATTCCTCAACCATGAGGAGCTCCCACGGTGGCGGCATTGTAGCCCACTCGCTTTCCGCAGCGGAATGCGAAACTCGGCGGCGATCAACTTGAGCCTGATTTCGAAATGCCGACCCTCCCCAACCAGGCCGAAATGCCAGGTTGAATTCGGTGCGGTAAGATAACGGCAAGCCTGCCCAAGGGCCGCGAGACCCAACCGCCGGCCCTGTTCCGAGATTTCATCGCGTTGTGCCGACGAGGTTCTGTCCATGCCACCCATGAAATCCCCTCCTCCGCACGAACTCGCCTCGGCCCTTGCGGGCACCTACGCCCCGGTGACCGTCGCTCGACGCTGGAACGTACCGCTCGCCACGGTCAAAGCTTTGCTGGGAGCGGGAAAACTGGACTTTTGCCAAATCGCAGGGCAATTGCGCATTCCCCACGCCGCGGTGGCCGAGTACGAGCAAGGTTGCCACGCCGATGCGTTGGGCCAGCGACCTCCGGTGATCAAGCGGGCGGCCTGGGACGAGAAAACCCATCGTGAGGAGCCATAGCGGCTCGGCGGCAGACAACCTTTTCCGGCGGTGCTAGCACTCAGCGCCGCGAGCCAGCGACTGAAGGCCGGGGGCGGGTTTCCGTGGGAACTTTGCGAGCGCCCCCGGCGTCCAACGGGCATGTTGGCTTGCGCCGATGCGATGATTTCCTTCCGCCTGCCGGCGGAGAGGTTGGACCGGGCGAATGGCTGTTATCCGTTGACCGCCGCGCCGGCAGAAACGACAATCAGCACAGGCGCGTCGTCCCTCTTTCTTGGGCGGCGTCCTGCCGCGGGTCGCCATTTCGCTCATTCGCTCGACTGCGCCCGTATTGCAATTTCGATGTTCACTCGAAAGGCCACGTCGCCATGTTTGATGCCCCCTCGCTCATGCTTGGACTGCGGATCATCAATCCGATTGTCACCTGGCTGGTGATTCTGGTGGTGCTGTGGATCATCATGGTGGGCCTGTTTTACCTGGCCTGCGCATTCACTAACAGCATAGCGCATCCGTTTGGTCCCGTAGCCGGCCTGACGGCGCTGGCAATGTTTGGCTCGTTTTGGGGTTCGTTCGCGCTGTATTACGTCGTGGCTGCGATCATCCAAGCGATCAAAATTGAGAACCCCGTTGCCCTAGGGCACACGTTTCTGCTTATTGCCACGATGGCGCAGGTATTTTCGCTGTTCTTGTTCGTGATGATCGCGGGCGCCATTTACAACTGGGGGCTCAAGATCGACGACGGTCAGGCCCTGGCGTTTGTGCAGGGCGGAATCCCCGTCGGGGTATTCCTGCTCATCACCGGGGTAAACTGGATTCGGTTCATCAGCTTTACAGCGAGTTACGAGTCGGTGGCTGATCAGCGGCCAAGGTATTCCTCGCCCGCACCGGCGCCGTACCGCCCACCCGTTTCCACGCGACCGGCGCCGTATACCCCGCAGCCAGTCCCGCGATCGCAGCCCAGTCCGCGGAGCACGGTTCCAGACCCGGCGCGGACGGCCGATCCGGCTGAGAGTTCCCCGAATCCAAACCCGCAGCCGTACGCGCCGCCTCAACCCAGGCCAGCGCCGGCGAACGTACCCGTTTCGCCTGTCGCCCCCTCGCCGGCGGAGACTGCTGGGCCGACGGTCGATCCGCGCGATCCCTACGCCACCGCGCGAACGACGCCCCCGCGAGGATTCGCGGTGGTAAGCGTGGCCAACTCAGGACTGGCTTCCAACGCGCCGGGCGGAACCGCCAACCCTGCCGGCATTCCCTCGGAAGGCATACCTGGCGAGGGAAGTTCCTTGCCATCGGGGTTCAATCCCGTGGGAGATCCGTCGGTTGGTCCTGGGTCCAACCCTGCTGGGAACGTGCCCAGCTTGGGATCGGGGCAAGGCACGCCGGTCGCGGGTGCTTCGATTCGTCCCATTCCGCAAAGTCTGGTGGGCAAGGCCGATTGGGCCATGGAGTACGGCCAGTTGGACACGGCGCTGCAACACTTGTACGCGGCAGCGGTTATCGAGCAGGATCCCACCGTGCTGCAGCAGGCCGCGTGGAGCGATACGCTTCAGCGGCCCGTGTTCGCCGTGACCTGGGGAGTCGGCGTGGAAGGCCTGTTGCCAGCCAATGCCAACCTGGACGCCGTGACGGCTGGCGTGCTGCCGGCCCTGCGCGCCGAATTGGAAAAGCGAGCGGCGGCCAGCGCGTTTGGCAAGCACGCCGCGACTTTGGTGCAATCGCTCAACGTGGGTCGCACGCGAGATGACCTGCTGGGCAACGCTCGACTGGCCGGCGTCGACGTGCTGGCGGCCATCGTGCTGCAAACCCGACTGGCGCCCGGCACCCGGCGTCCCGAGACGCTGATGACGATTCAATTTTTCGACGTGCTCTCCGGCAAGCCGCTTTGGCGGTCGGAATCGCTCAACCCCATCCGTTTTGTGCAGGCCGCGCAAGCGGGACGCAACCTGGGCCTCGAACTGGCGGCCGAAGCCGGCAAACAGGCCAACCCGATTGCGGCGGTCAGCAGAAACTGCCCCCTCGATGCCGCGGCCGTTCGCAAGTCGATTCGCGAATTGATCGATTCGCGACCCTCGCCGCCGCTCGCGGCCCTGTTTCAGGTTCGCTATTTCCAGCAGGTGCAAAAACTGACCGATGGCGAAGTGCGGATCATGGTTCGCGACCTGGTGGGGCAAGACGTGGCCGAAATGCTCGCATCTGGCGACGACACCGAGCGGCAAGAGCTCGTCAAACGCTGGGTGCCCAAGCTGAAAGATCCCGTTGTGAACACCCCGGCGCCCTCTCCCACCGCACCGGGTGCGACCCCCGCGCCGGTGTTCGGTCCCAACTTGGGTTCGGGAATCCCCAGCGTGCCCAACGACGCCGCCAACCCGGTGTTGCCCCCGTGACACATTCAAATACGGGATGATGAAAATCGATCGCTTTCCGCGTGGGTGATCGGTCGGGCTGGCGGGGCGGCCAAGGCGTGTCGCGGCGGTGTTCTTTCGCGCGAAACAATCGAGGATGTTTCGAGGGATTGGCCGTCGGTCCGATCGAATTCTTTGCTTGCGATTCAGATTGAATGCACCGTTTGCCCGCGGGAACCGCCTGGAGGACTTGATTCATGCGTCGTCCACTTGTTGTGATTGCCGCGGCGCTGGCCATCGCGGGGATGGTTTGGCTTGGTACTCGATCGTCGCCCGCCACGAGCGAACCCCCTTTGGCGGTCGACGATTGGACGGTCGATGCGCGATTCGACTTCGAAACGTTCGCGAAATACCTCCAACTGTCGGAGGAGGAGTCCGCCGACCATGCCGAGTGGGTTCGCGACTTCGGAGATAAAGAGCGCTCGGAATACCTCCAAACGTTTTCGCTGTTGGAAATCGCCAAGGAATTCCCCGTAAGCGCCGGAATGACGATTGCGGAAATGGACAACGCGATCGCGGAGAATCAACGGAACTTTCGCGACAGCGACTCCGATCAAAAGGATGAAATGTACAACTTTGGCTGGGAACAGCGCGACGTGCACCACGGCAGGGGTTGGATCTATTATTGGGTGAACTGGAAGCATCTGCTCCACTGCGACATCGTGATCGCATCTGGCCGGGTCCAGAGCGTTTGGGTCATGCCGGGCAACAAGGAATGGCAGACCGGAATCTATTACCGCATTTCCGGCGGCGGGGCTCACCAAGGACCCGGCAGGATTTGGTGACATACTGCAGGCAGGCGACTCGCCGCGCAGGAGCATCGCCTGTTGCCCGAGGCTAGACGGCGGCTACGCGCGACGCCGGGTCATCGAACCAACGAGCCGATAAGTGGGGAGCGTTCGGGATGGCAGAAGCGTGGATTCAGATGCGGTGCGATGGGTGCGGCAACAAGGTGACATTTCCCGCAGTCGATCTCGGCTCGGTGCAGGAATGTCCCGAGTGCGGCGGCTACGTCGACGTGCCGGAACTCACCCGCGCGCCCACGGTATTCGACGAGCAGACGAATGCCTACGCCCGCCAATCGGCGGAAACCGATCGCCAGCTCCTGCGATCAGGCGAGCAGCAGGAACAGACGCAGCGGCAACTGGACCAGTATGACCGGCTGGCTACGCTGGAGGAGCAATTGCTGCAGCGTGCCGCGGGGTTGATCGACCGCTGGGAGGCGTTGGCGGCTCGTGTTGAGCAGGCACTTGCAAATTTTGAGAGCCGGGATCGATCTTGACGGGGTGCATCGGGCGCGGAGTGTTCACGAAAAAGACGTTAGCGAGAAAGCGCCGAGTTTGGCCGCTTGGCATTTGGCGTTTCGGACGAATCATGGCATGGCAGCAGGAATTCGAGGGTGTGAGCTCAACATGAGAACAGCCGTCGCGTTCATGCACCGCTGTCGAGCATCCTCGCGGCGGTGGACAGCGCGCTGCGGGACATTGGTGCGACGGCGATCGGTTGAATTGCGTTCCGGGCAGGTGACGCCCATCCCCTGGGCGGAAGTGAAGCGAAGCGCCCGGGAAAAGTCCGGTGGCTGATGTTCTATTCCACCCCGTAGCTCAGGCCGAGTACGACGCGGCGCTGGGTTGGTGCGGGGCGCGCCCCGTTGCCGCGGGTTAGCGCCGAGATCGGCGACCAAACGGCGTTGCGAGGCTGGTCATTCATTCTTCCGTGAGCATGAGGTTGTCGCGGTGAATGACCTCGTGATAAGGGCAGTGTCCTAGCGCCGCGGCGATTTGTTCGGTTCGCAAACCGCGGATCAAGCGCACGTCTTCGGCGGCGTAATTGGCCAAGCCGCGGGCGATTTCTTTTCCGTACGGATCGCGGAGCACCACCACGTCTCCCTTGCGAAAATCGCCGCCGACGCCCACCACGCCAATTGGCAGCAAACTACGGCCTTTTTCGACCACGGCCTGAGTGGCGCCGGCATCCAAATCGAGAATTCCTCGGGGCTGCACGGTAAACCCGATCCAACGCTTGCGGCTGGAAACATTTTGCCCTCGGGCCAGAAACAGCGTGCCGACCAATTCGCCGGCCACAATTTCGGCGAGCACGCCGGGGCGCCGGCCCGAGGCAATGATTACGTTTTCGCCGGCGGCGGTGGCGATTCGTGCGGCGCGCAGCTTGCTCGCCATGCCCCCTTTGCTGAGGCCGGTTTGGGCGTCGCGCACCAGGGCAAACACGTCGCTGGTGAACTCCGCCACCAGCGGCACCACCGTGGCGGCGGGGTCGGTCGGGGGGCGATCGTACAAGCCTTCCACGTCGGAAAGCAGCACCATCAGCGGCGCCCGCAGCAGGTTGGTCACCAGGGCCGCAAGCCGATCGTTGTCGCCAAACGTGGTTTGCAGTTCTTCGACCGCGACGGTGTCGTTCTCGTTGACGATCGGCACCGCGCCAAAGTCCATCAGGGCCAACAGCGTGTTGCGGACGTTGAGATACCGCGTGCGATGGTTGAGATCTTCGGCGGTGAGCAAGAGCTGCGCGGCATGGCGGCCATGCTTGCGCAGCGAGCGGTCGTACACCTCGATCAAATGACTCTGGCCCACCGCGGCTACCGCTTGCAGTTGCGCCAAATGCGTAGGGCGACCGGGAAGCCCCAGTCGGCCAATGCCCGAGCCCACCGCGCCCGAGCTCACCAGCACCACGCGTCGCCCGGTAAGGATCAGCTGGTGGAGTTCTTCGGCCAGCGTGGCGACGCGTTCTTCGTTCAATCGCCCGTCGTCGTGCGTGAGCACGCGGGTGCCCACCTTCACCACGATGGTCTCGGCCAGGGTAGCCAGTTCTTGACGGAGCAAATCGGCCATGGACAGATCGCTGTTGGGAGGGAAGGGCAGGGGGCCAGAAAACCAGTCCGGCGAGAGTCGACGCATTCCAAACCGCCGACCGCGGCGCTCATCATACGGATTCCCCACGGCCAACGGCAGCGGTGAGCTGCGTAGATTCTTCGCGGCGTTCGGTGATTCCCAGCTGGGCTCGCGCTGACGGTCGGGATTGGGTCCGACCAGATTTCTCTCACCTCTCGTTGCATTCTTCTGGGTTTTTGCGCCCAGCCGGGGTGTGGGGAAACAGGCGTTCGAATGGGAACCGTAAACGACAAGGAGGAGCGCATCTGCCGGCTGCGACGACCAGAACCCCTCTTTTGGGTGGAGTGAAATATCCACTGCTTCATCAAAGTTGTTTTGCGCAAGCACCGACAATGGGTATACTACCCATCGGACGCGCTAAGTGCTTGCCAGCAGAACCGCTTGGCCGCCTGACGCGAGTCGCCCGCCTCCCATGCCTCACCCCTCATGCCTACCAACGCCGAACACCATGAAGTTTCTACCACGACATGCGCTGTTTGATTGCTGGCGACAGGACGTTCGCTCCCGGTTCCCAAGCCGGTCCGCAGCAGCGCTGGCGTTGCTTGTGTTGTCAACCCTGGGTTTGAACTCGGGTTGCAACAAACAGCCTGCTCCGACGCTTGAGGTCAATACGGTCCAGCAAGAAAAGAAGGCCTCTGCCGTCGAGGTCACGACAGTGGGTTACCACGTGTGGCCGCAGGTGGTGCGGGCCCAAGGGAGCCTGGTGGCCGACGACGAAGTGATTCTGGGCGCGAAGGTTGCCGGCCGGGTAGAGCGGGTGACCATCGACCTGGGTTCGCCGGTGAAAAAGAACGATGAGCTGGTGGTGCTCGATACCGAAGAGTTTCAATTGGCGGTGCGCCAGGCCGAAGCCCAGTTGATGCAAGCCCTGCAAGCGGTCGGGCTGCCGGCCGAACTGACCGATGCCGCGCCATTCCCCGAAGACCAAAAGAATCCGGAAAACTCGCCGCTGGTAGAGATCGAAGCCGCGCTGCTGGAAGAGGCCATGGCCAATCGGCAACGGGGCCAGCAACTTTCCGCGATGGGTGGCGATAGTCGGCAATTCGGCGCCATCACGCGGCACGAAATGCAACGGCTGGAAGCAGCGGAAAAAGTCGCCCGCTCGCGATACGAAGCCGCCATCAACCAGGTGCGGGAAAAACTCGCCCTAATTAAAGTGCGCCGGGCCGAACTGGCCGTCGCCAAACAGCAACTCAGCGAAGCCGTGATCAAGGCTCCTTTCGATGGCCTGGTGTTGCGGCGCTATACCGCTCCCGGCGCGTACCTGCAGGTTGGCCAATCGGCGGTCACGATCGTACGCACCGATCCGCTACGGTACCGAGGCTCGGTACCCGAACGCAAAGCCATGAACTTGCGGCTAGGGCAACAAGTATTTGTGCGCGTGGCCGGCATGGCCGACAGCATGCCTGCGCGGATCACCCGCATCAGTCCTTCGCTCGACGTGACCAGCCGCTCGCTGATGATCGAGGCCGACATTGCCAACCCCGAAGCCGTGTTGCGGACGGGACTGTTCGCCGAGGCCGAGATTGTGGTCAACCCCGAAGCCGAAACCCTGGCCATTCCCGAATCGGCCATGCTCGAGTTTGCGGGCATCCGCAAAGTTTGGGTCGTGGAGGACGGCAAATCGGTCGCGCGGCCCGTCCTCACCGGTCGCCATGAGCGCGGCATGGTCGAAATTCTCTCGGGTCTTAAACCGGGAGAATCCATCATTTACGATGGGTCGCTGGGCGTGATGGGCCAGGTGCAAACGATTCCTCACAATCAGGGAATCGCCGCCAGCCAGGAAGCCGGCTAACGCTGCCACGGAGCCCCCCTCCACCCCGCCGTATTAAGAGACATTTCCACGAGATCGAGCAGCCCTCGATTTATGTGCCTCCGGCAGAAACGCCCCGCCCCCCCGCGAGCGATAACGGGGCGAAAATGATTTCGGTCGGGCGGCACGCTCGAATTTCTGATTGCCGGAGGCTTTGCCCGTGCAATGGCTGGCTGAAGTTTGTGTTCGCCGTCCCGTGTTTGCGGTGATGTTGATTGCCGCCTTGGTGGTGGCCGGAATGGCCAGCTACATGCAATTGGGGGTGGATCGTTTTCCGCAGATGGACATGCCCTCCATTTTTGTGCGCACGGCGTACGTGGGGGCCGCGCCGGAGGAGGTGGAGTCGGAAGTCACCCAGGTGCTGGAAGACGCGGTGGCGACGGTGGAAGGCATCGAAGAACTGCGTTCCATCTCCAGCGAAGGCAGCTCCTTGCTGCTGATCACGTTTAGCCTGGATCGCAACGTGGACGCCGCCGCGCAAGACGTGCGCGACGCCGTGAACAGCTCGCTCCGGCAGTTGCCGATCGACATCGATCCGCCGGTGGTCAAAAAGCAGGATCTCGACGCCTCGCCCATTCTGACGCTCGCCGTTTCCGGCCCTCGCGATTCGCGCGAACTGTACGTGCTTGCCGAGCGGTACGTGAAGAACGTGATCGAATCGGCGCGAGGCGTGGGTTCGGTGGAAATCAAGGGGGCCATGGACCGGGCGATCAACGTGCAGATCGACGCCGCCCGGCTCACAGCCTACGGCTTGACCATCGGCGACGTGCGCGAATCTCTGGTGCGGCAAAATGCCGAGGTTCCCGGCGGCCGGGTCGACGCGGGCAATCGCGAGTTGTCGCTCCGCACGCCGGGACGGTTCCGTTCGGCCGAGGAGTTTCTGGAACTGGTCGTCACCACCGTCGACGGCACGCCGATTCGCCTGGCCGATTTGGGCAACGTGGTCGACGGGCAAAAGGAAATCCGCAGCCTGGCCATGCTCGACGGCAAGCCCGCCGTGGTGCTGGAAGTGCAGCGGCAATCGGGCACGAATACGGTGGAGGTGATCGACGCGGTTAAGGAGCGACTGAAACGCGCCGAGGAATTGCTGCCGGACGACGTCAAGCTGCAAGTCATGCAAGACCAGTCGCGGTACATCCGCGCGGCCATGCACGAGATTCAAAACCACCTGATCTCGGGCAGCATTCTGGCCAGCATTGTGGTGCTGCTGTTCATGCGTTCGTGGCGTTCCACCGTGATTGCCGCGGTGGCGATTCCGGCCTCGATCGTGGCCACGTTCGCCATGATGCGGGCGCTGAATTTCACGCTCAACAACGTCACCATGCTGGCCCTGGTGCTGATGGTGGGCGTGGTGATCGACGACGCCATCGTGGTGCTGGAAAACATCTTCCACCACATCGAAGAAAAAGGCTCCTCCGCCTGGCGGGCGGCGATTGAAGGCACGCGCGAAATCGGTCTGGCCGTGCTCGCCACGACGCTGTCGCTGGTGATTGTGTTCCTGCCGGTTTCATTTCTGTCGAGCGTGACCGGACGCATGCTGTTCCAGTTTGGACTCACCGCCACCGTGGCCGTGTTGATCTCGATGCTGGTCAGTTTTTCGCTGACCCCCATGATGTGCAGCCGCATGCTTCGCGCCAAACCGGCCGCAGACCCCGCCGCGGGCGACAACGGTCAGGCCGCGAACAAACCGGCCGCTTCGCGGGGCGGGTTTTATCGCTGGATTGAAGATGGCTACATGATCTGCCTGGGCTGGTCGATGCGGCACCGCTGGGTGGTGCTGGCCGTGAGCCTGGCGGTGATCGCCGCGAACATTCCGCTCTACGAACTGGTTCAGCAAGATTACATTCCCACCAACGTGGACGAATCGGAGTTCGAAATTCGGGTTCGCGCCCCCGAGGGCGCCACAATGGCCGCCATGGACAGCAGCATGAAGGCGGTGGAAGCCGATATCCGCGAGATCGACGGCATTGAGTACGTACTCACCTCGATTGGATCCAGCGGAGTGAGCGGAGTGAACTCGGCCAGCATGTATGTCCGGCTGATCGACAGCGGCGAGCGCACGTTCTCGTTGCCCCGGCTCATTCGCGAAACGCTGCGGGGCAATCCCAGCGCGGCATTCGAGGGCAACTTCTCGCAGCAGGAGAAAATGGCCGAGATTCGCAAGCGGTTCAAACAGTATCCCGACTTGCGTCCCAGCGTGCGAAACCTCACTTCGTTCCGGCAGGGCGCCCCGGTCGATATCGATTTTTCCATCACCGGACCCGACATCGATCGACTGGCTGACTTTAGCGAAAAACTCCGCGAGAAAGCCTCCAAGATTCCCGGCGTGGTCGATGTCGACACAACCTACCGCACGGACAAACCACAAATGCTGGTGGAAATCGACCGCGAGCGGGCAGCGGCGCTGGGCGTCAACGTGCGCGAAATCGCCGACACCCTGCGCGTGGCCGTCGGCGGCGATGATCGCGTATCGCGCTACCGCGACGAACGACTGGACGACGCGTACGACGTCGAACTGCGGCTGGTCGATTTCGATCGTCGCGATCGAGCGTCGATTTCGCAACTGTTTGTGCGCGCCAATCCGACCGATACCCGGAGTGCCCTCACGGCGCCCACCGGCGAACCCGTGGCGTTCGCCCGGGCGGCCGGCGGCGGCGTGCTGGTGCGGCTGGATAATCTGGCCCGCTTCCGAGAAACCGAAGTCGCCCCCCGCATCGATCGCCTCGATCGGCAGCGGATGGTCGCCCTGAGGGCGAACGTCGCCAGCGGTTACGCCCTGGGCGATCGGTTGGCCGCCGTGCAAGCGGCGTCCGCCGAGATTGGGCTCCCCCCCGGTTTTCAGACTCGGGTGCTCGGTCGCGGCAAGGAATTGGAGCGCACGCTGCAAGACTTCGGCTGGACCATGCTGCTGTCGTTCATTTTCATGTACATTGTGCTGGCGGCACAGTTCGAACACTTCGTCCACCCGCTCACCATCTTGATTTCGCTGCCGCTGGCGGTGCCCTTCGGCCTGTTCAGCCTGTGGCTGGGCGGCGAAACACTCAACCTGTATTCCGCGCTCGGCGTGCTGGTGCTGTTTGGCGTGGTGAAAAAAGCTTCGATCTTGCAGGTCGATCACATGAACAAGTTGCGGGCGACCGGCATGCCCCGTGGCGACGCCATCCTGCTGGCCAACCGCGACCGGTTGCGGCCGATTCTGATGACGACCATTTCGTTCGTCGCCGGCATGATGCCGCTGCTCATCGCCACCGGGCCGGGCGCCGAAGAACGGCGGAGCATCGCCGTGCTCACCGTGGGGGGGCAAACCCTCTCGCTGCTGCTCACGCTGTTGGCCGTGCCGGTCATTTACTCGTTGATGGACGATCTGGCGCGCGTCTTTGTCCCGCGGAAGAAGAAGGCGCCTGCCGAAGTTGCGGTGCCGAGCACCAAGCCGGTGCGATCTCCGGTGCCATCCGCGTGAACAACCCTTTCGAACCTGAAAACCGTTAAGACCCGCAGAGGGAATCCCCTCTCTGGGGTGAGAATTATCGATCAGTTTCTTGCAACAAGATGCAAATCGAGCGATAACAGACGGCAGTCGAGCCAGGTAACCTGCCCCGTCCTGGCCGATAGCCCGCCTGGTAGTCTGCCCCTACCGGCGGGCGCTCTTTTGCGCTGCCCACCCCCCGGAAGCTGGAGATTTTAGGCGGGGGACGAAGCGCGTTGCCACCCTTGGGTGCAAGGGGGCCCGTCTCCATAGACCTTTTCGGCCGATACTCATGTTGCCACATTGGGAGTTGATCCAGCGTCGTTGGCAAATCTGCCACCGCAGCCCACGGTTTGTCCTTCGCGACCGCCACGGGTTCGGAAGTCTTGGCAGACTGCGTCTGCTCACCGCCTTGCCGCTGATTTTCTGCTTGGGATATGCGATGGTACGTGCCCCGCATGCCGTGGCGGATGACGGTAAATCGTCCGTGGCAGTGCAGTCCCCCACGCTGTCGACGGGCCCGTTCGTGCCGCTCCAGTATGCACCCACCGCAAAGAGCACCGATTTGGGCGTCGGGCTCTGGGGCATTCCCCTGCCACTCGATTACGATGGCGACGGCGACTTGGACCTCTTGGTTTCCACCGCCAACAAGGCCTCCGCCGGCATTTACTTTTTCGAAAACCCCGGCGGCGGCAAACAGCCCATCTTCAAACTGGGCCGGTTGATCGGCAAGCCCCATGGCAATGTGATGCTCACCTGGCACCATGGCGAGCCGTGCATTTGTACGCCGGGGCGCTGGCATCACGACTTTTTGGAAAAAGGGCTCGACGGTGGATTGCCGTTGCCGTTCAGGCCGCCGTTTCACATCGGCAGGGCCAATCAGTGGCAGTACTTCGACTACGACGGCGACGGTGTTCGCGACCTGGTGATTGGCGCCAGCGATTGGCGCGATTACGGCTGGGACGACGCGTATACCGCCGACGGGGTCTGGAAGAACGGCCCGATCCACGGTTACGTGTATTTCGTCAAGAACGTGGGAACCGACCGTTCGCCCAAGTTTGACGAGCCTCGGCAATTGACCACCGAGCAAGGACCGGTCGACGTGTACGGCTGCCCTTCACCCAACTTCGCCGATTGGGATGGCGATGGCGACATCGACCTGATCTGCGGCAGTTTCCTCGATGACTTCACTTACTTTGAAAATGTGGGCACGCGGCAGGCGCCCCGCTACGCGCCCGGCAAAAAGCTCGCGCACCGCGGTCAAACGATCCGCATGAACCTGCAGATGCTGCGAGTGACTGCCTGCGACTGGGATGGCGACGGCGACATCGACCTGATTGTGGGACAGGAAGATGGTCGCGTGGCGCTGGTGGAATGCGTCGGCTACGACCGCGAAGCCCGCACGCCGACGTTTCTTCCGCCTGTCTTCTTCCAGCAGCAGCCCGACTGGGTGAAGGTGGGCATCCTCAATACCCCCAGCGCCGTGGACTGGGACGGCGATGGCGATACCGATCTGATCTCCGGCGATTCGGCCGGCTATCTGCACTTCATCGAGAACCTGGGCGACAACCCTCCCCGCTGGGCGCTGCCACAACCCTTGCTGGCCGACGGCAAAGTCATCCGCATTCAGGCGGGCAACAACGGATCGATTCAGGGACCGGCCGAAGCCAAGTGGGGATACACGGTGCCAGCGGCGGGCGATTTCGATGGCGACGGCCTGCCCGACGTGGTAATCAACTCCATCTGGGGAGAGATTCTGTGGTACCGCAACGTGGGCACCCGCGGCAAACCGCGACTGGCGGCTGCGGCGGCAGTGACGGTGGACTGGGACGGCCCGCCACCCAAACCAGCCTGGAATTGGTGGCATCCCCGGAGCAATGGCCTGGTCACGCAATGGCGAACCAGCCCCGTGCTGCATGATCTCAATCGCAACGGCCGCACCGACCTGATCATGCTCGACCACGAAGGCTATCTCGCCTGGTTCGAGCGCAACGATCCGAAGGTCGCTGGTCCCATGCTCAAACCGCCGCGGCGCATTTTTCTGGATCGCGACGGCCAACCGCTGCGGCTAAACGATGGTTGGGCCGGCAAGAGCGGCCGCCGCAAAATCGCCATCGTCGACTGGGATGGCGATGGCCGCCTCGACCTCTTGATCAACGGCAAGAACGCCGACCTGTGGCGAAACATCGGGACCGGCGACCAGTGGCGGTTTGAGAACCTCGGGCCGGTCGCCGAGCAAAACCTGGCTGGCCATACCACTTGCCCGGCCGTGGTCGATTTCAATGGCGATGGCGTGTGGGAACTGATCCTTGGCACCGAGGATGGTTTCTTTTATTACCTGCCACGATCCGCAACTCCCGCTCCTTAAGAACCGTATCCGAGAACCGGTGCGGCAGGGGCCGGCGCGCAACCACCGCTTAAGCAAACCTATCGCCAGAATCCAGCACGAGAGGCGGTTGCAGCGAGCGGTTTGTGACGCTTTATCAGGCAGCGTGTTGCCTTACTGCCACATTAATCGTCAATGCGATGACAGCGTCGCATCCAAGATGGCAGTCAGCTATGCGGATTGGGAAAAGCCGCGAACCTCATCGCGGTTTCGCAAGTCATTAAATTAAAGAACTTCCGTGCGAATCACTGCCGTCACCGGCGGCTTTGCCTGCCCCGCGGCACGAGAATTGCCAATAGTACCTTTCGTTAGTCATCCTGTTTTTTTCGGCAGTTAGCCGTTTTGAGGTGAACGATGGGCACTCCCCTCCATCCCGTGCAAGTTGCCAAGCGATTGGTTGAAGCCGACGGCTACCTTGAGTTGGGTTTGTCGCAGCATGCCCTGGAGCGGCTATCCCCGCTGGCAGGGGACGGCCCCTTCTCCACGCTGACGGCTTATATGCGCGGGCGTGCCCTGCAGGCCGAAGAACCCTACCAAGATGCCGCTTCAGCACTGAATCTTGCTTCGCGAAATCTGCCCGAAGCGCTCAGCCGGCAACTGTTTTTAGAACTCAGCGAGTGCTACCGCAGGGCGGGCATTTTTGGTCAGGCCGTCAATTCGCTGGGATCGGCTCGGGGAGCCAAGCCCACCACCTCAAATATGTCGGCGGAAGCCGAAGAGATCGAGTGAGGCGGACGGCCGTCCACGTTCGAAACGGATGGCGCGGTCGATAGCGTATTCCCGGCGCCTGCTGGAGAGGTGGGTCGCCGCCGATAGCGGTAACGCTTCCTCCGACGACGTCTCGTCTCTCGACTTTCTTTGTTTCTTGCTCACACACGCACTCTCTCTACTGGCGCGCAAAACAAACAGCGAAGGAACGCTGGCTCCTTCGCTGTCTGCGGTTCAGGTTTTATCCGGCTGATCTATGCCGGAAGGATTCGATCCGGTTTAGTACATGTCGTGGTCGCCGCCGTGGCCACCCTTCTTCTTGTCGGCCGGGATCTCAGCGATCAGGGCATCGCTGGTCAGCAGCAGCACCGCCACGCTCGAAGCGTTTTGCAGGGCCGTGCGGGTGACCTTGGTGGGGTCGATGATGCCGGCCTTGACCAGGTCTTCGAAGTTGTCGGTCGCGGCGTTGTAACCGAAGTTGCCTTTGCCTTCGAGCACCTTTTCGCAGATGATGCCGCCGTCTTTGCCGGCGTTGTTGGCGATCGCGGTGATCGGCGCCCGGCAGGCACGCAACACGATGTTGTAGCCAATCTCCTCATCGTGGGTCAGGCCCTCGGGCTTGACGGTGGAACTGGCCCGCAACAGGGCCACGCCTCCGCCAGGCAAAATGCCTTCTTGCACGGCCGCGCGGGTGGCGTGCAGGGCGTCTTCCACGCGGGCTTTCTTTTCCTTCATTTCGCTTTCGGTGGCAGCGCCCACGTTCACCTTGGCCACGCCGCCGGAGAGCTTGGCCAGCCGCTCTTCGAGCTTCTCGCGATCGTAATCGCTGGTGGAAACCTCGATTTCGCGGCGGATTTGCTCGATGCGGGCCTTGATGTCGGGCCGTTTGCCTTCGCCTTCGATCAGCGTGGTATTGTCCTTGTCCACGATCAGATTCTTGGCCCGGCCCAGGTCGGTGAGCTTCACGTTTTCCAACTTGATGCCCAGGCTTTCAAAGATGGCGGTACCGCCCGTCAGCACGGCAATGTCTTCGAGCATGGCCTTGCGGCGATCGCCGTAGCCGGGGGCCTTGACGGCCACGCAGCGGAAGGTGCCGCGAAGCTTGTTGAGCACCAGGGTCGCCAGGGCTTCGCCTTCAATGTCTTCGGCGACAATCAACAGCGGCTTGCCGGCTTGCACCACTTGCTCGAGCACCGGCACCAGGTCGCGGGCGTTGGTGATCTTTTTCTCGTAAATCAGCACATACACGTCTTCCAACTCGCAGGTCATTTTCTCCGGGTTGGTAACGAAGTAGGGGGACAGGTAGCCGCGATCGAACTGCATGCCTTCGACCAGTTCGACTTCGGTCTTGAGGCTCTTGCCTTCGTCGACGGTGATCACGCCGTCCTTGCCGACCTTATCCATGGCTTCGGCCAGCAGCTCGCCAATTTGCTTGTCGCCGTTAGCGGCCACGGTGCCCACCTGGGACATTTCAGCGGGGCTCTTGATGGGGATCGACATCTTCTTCAGCTTTTCGGTGATGTCGGCCACGGCTTTCTCGATGCCGTTCTTCATTTGCACGGGATTCACGCCGGCGACCACTCCGCGCAAACCCTCGTTGAAGATGGCTTCGGCGAGCACGGTGGCCGTGGTGGTGCCGTCGCCCGCCACGTCGCTGGTCTTGCTGGCCACCTCGCGCACCATGCGGGCGCCCATGTTCTCGTACACGTCTTCAATGTCGACTTCCTTGGCGACGGTGACGCCGTCCTTGGTGACGGTCGGCGAGCCGAAGCTCTTCTGCAAAATCACGTTGCGACCCTTGGGGCCGAGAGTGACTTTCACCGCTCGGGCCAGCTTGGAAACACCGCGACGAATCGCATCGCGAGCTTCTTGGTCGAAAGCAATCATTTTGGCCATATGCTCAAACTCCTCGGATGGGCGTCGCAGGCGTTTGCGGCCAGAAACGGCCGGCACCCCGCAATGCGCCTATGGGTTGGTTACTGGGTTGTGCCGGCAAAACCAGCTTCTCCGCAATGAAGGCAGGTTGCCGGGCAAATGGGTTTGCGGCGCGAACCGCGTGGGGAAACCGAGTCGATTCTTGAGCTGCTGCCGGACTTCTCCGCGAATTGAGAAGATTCCCTCATGCCGCTGTGCACCGGTCGCCCGGCCACATTGGGACTCACCCTGGGTGACGTCACCTACGGGCCAAAAGCGGGGCGGCCAGCAGTCAGAACCTTGCCACGCGCTTTCAGCTATTCGATCACGGCGAGAATATCGTCCTCTCGCATCAACAGGTACTCGTCGTCGCCAACCTTGATGTGGTCGCCGGCGTAAGAAGTAAACAGCACGCGGTCGCCGACCTTCACCTGCAATTTGCTGCGGCTACCGTCCTCCAGCAGGCGGCCGTCGCCGACCGAAATCACCTTGCCGCGGGCAGGCTTTTCCCGTGCCGAGTCCGGCAGCACGATTCCGCCCGCCGTGCGCTCTTCCATTTCTTCTCGCTCGACCACCACTCGGTCGCCCAACGGTTGCAACTTAATGGCCGACTTGGACTTCACAGCCGTAGGCATGTTCTTCGTACCCTCCAGGGTAGGTATGGGTAAAACCGGTTTATCTGATCAACGGCAGCAGGCTGGCCCGGAGACAGCAAATCCCCATTCACGCCGGCAACTGGCCGGGGGAACGAAGACAACTGCCGCTTTTCCGCAGAAGTTCGCTTGGCGGCCGTTATTTGCAAATTGTGCGCCGAAGCGAAAACGAAGCATTAAACCCATATTCCGTTTGGGCTTGTGCAGCGAAGACCAGGCCGACGTCGGCAAGGCATGTTCCTGCCAAATTGGCAGACCGCTCGTTTTGCCATTGCCCTTGGGCCTTGATTCGGCCACCCGAAGCGAAACTTCAAACAAAGCAAGCACTTGGGGAATCCGCTCGAATTTGGCATCGAGATTGCCGTGAAGGGAAGTTCCATAGCGACGTGTGTCGCTCCTGACAGGTCCAATAGCTGGCGGTCCCCAAGGGGGGCATCCGGCCGAGCTGAACGGGGGCGGAAAGCCAGCGGGGAACTGCGTCGCCACCCCTCATGCTCCCCGATGGGCACTCGCCGCTGTTTCCTTCCTGACACCGTGGGCTGCTCCGCGCTGCCAGGGTGCAAATGGATGATCCTCGCTGCGTGGTTGCGACGAACCCCAGGTTTCCTTTGCCAAACCGTTTTTCACAGGAGAATTGCCATGCCGACGACGAATCCCAATGGCTGGTCGATGCTGCGTCGATTGCGCGATGAAATGGACAGCGCGCTGCAGGGTGCTTTTGCCTCGCGGCCCGCGTGGTGGACCAACTTGAATCTGCAACCCGCCACAAGCTTTCCCGCGCTCAACGTCTGGCAGACCGAGCAAGACGTGTTTGTGGAAGCGGAGTTGCCAGGCGTGACCCACGAGCAACTCGATATTTCGGTGTTGAGCGGCCAACTGACGCTGCGAGGCGAGCGGCGTCCCAGTGGCGAGCAGCAAACCTGGCATCGCCGGGAGCGGACTTTTGGGGCATTCGAGCGCACGCTGCGGTTGCCGGCCGACGTGAATGCCGACAAGGTCGAAGCCAAGCTGGAGCATGGCGTGCTGACCATTCGTCTGCCCAAGGCCGAAGCCGCCAAGCCGAGGAAAATCTCGGTCACGACGATCGCTTGACGATGCGGCCCGCCGCCGCACCCCATCGTTTGCAAGTCCGTCGAGTTCACCCGCTCATCCAACAAGATCAAGGAGAACCAATCATGACCGAAGCAAGCCAAACGGTGAAGCAGCCTGAACCGCAGCCGCAAACCGAAACCACCCGGGGCGGCAACGTTTATCGGCCCTCCGTGGACATTGTCGAGAACGAACAGGAATTGCTGCTGTGCGCCGACATGCCGGGGCTGCGCGAGGAAGACATCGACATCAGCTTCGAAAACGGCACGCTCACCCTGCACGGCCACGCCCAGCCGCGACGGCAGGAGGGCGCCGAATACCTGCTGGAGGAGTATGGGGTCGGCGATTTCTACCGCACGTTCAAGGTGAGTGAAAAGATCGACGCCTCGAGGATCAGTGCCGAATACCAATCGGGCGTGCTCACCCTGCATTTGCCCAAGGCCGAGGAAGCCAAGCCGCGGAAAATTGCGGTAAAGACCGGGGCCTGAGCAACGGGTCGCCGAGCAGATCCTTTCGGGCCGCGGGCAAGTGTTTTTGGATGGCAATTAACAGATCGACAAGCGCCCAGGGGGAAGCAGGTTGTGGCCGGTTCGCCCGCGGTGATGCACGAACCGCTGTCCACAACCTGGCCCCGACGGGTATTCCTCCATTGTGACCTCTCCCCGGGGGCGAGTGGTGGTTCGACTGGGCTTGGCAAAATCGGCGGCGAAAGGCCGAGTATTTTTCAGCTGCGAAGGGTTATCCAGCCTGGCGGGTTGGCAACGGTAGGAATGACGGTACCGAGTCGAAGCGCGTTCTGTCGCTTGGTGGTTTGACCTAAAATAACAACAGCCCCTCGGTTTGTTTGCCGTAAGAGTGGTCAACCGCGTACCGCCGGGAGATTTCATGTTTGCCGCCGTTCGCCCTTTGCTGGCTCAATTCGACCAGGAGCATCTGCTGCGGTTTTGCGAAGAACTTTCGCCGCCAAGCCAGCAACAGTTGGTTCGGCAACTTCAAGAGGTTGATTACCGATTGCTCGAGCGGCTGCGGTTGGGCGATCATGCGGCGGCGGACTGGCCGAGTTTAGCGGCCAGGGCCGAGGCACCGCCGGCGATCCGACTGCGACACGGCAACCCTCCGTTTGCCCCGGAACACGCCCGGCGGGCGGGGCAACAAGCGCTGGCCTCCGGCGAGGTGGGGGTGGTGCTGGTGGCGGGAGGGCAGGGAACGCGGTTGGGGTTCAATGCCCCCAAGGGCATGTTCCCCATTGGTCCGCTGTCGGGTAGCACGCTGTATCGCATCCTGCTGGAAAAGGTGCTCGCCGTTCGGCAGCGATACCAGGCGGCGGTCCCCGTGTACCTGATGACGAGCCCTGCTACCCACGAGGCCACGGAAGCTTACCTGGCCGAGAACCGTTACTTTGGTTTGCCGACCGACGAAGTGCGGCTGTTTTGCCAGGGAACCATGCCGGCCGTCGATGCCCTGACGGGCAAACTGTTGCTGTCCGCCAAAGACAGTCTGGCCCTGAGCCCCGACGGACACGGCGGCATGCTGGCTGCCATGGTTCGCGACGGCAGTCTCGATGAAATGGCCCGCCGCGGCATTCGGCATTTGTTTTACATGCAGGTGGACAATCCCCTGGTGAAGGTCTGCGACCCCACGTTCTTGGGCTATCACTTGCTGGCCCAATCGGAGCTGTCCACGTTGGTGGCAGAAAAAGAATCCCCTCGCGACAAGGTGGGGAACGTGGTCGCGATCGACGGACGATTACAGATCATTGAGTACAGCGATCTCAATCCGCTGGAAGACGCCATTGTGCTGAAGACCAACGCCGCGGGACAAAGGGTGTTTTGGGCCGGCAATACGGCCGTGCATGCGATTGACGTAAGTTTCTTGCAGCGGGTGGCGGCCAGCGACACCGCGCTGCCATTCCATCTGGCGCAAAAAAAAGTCCCCTATCTTAACGAGGAGGGAAATCTCGTTGAGCCCGACGCGCCCAACGCCATCAAGTTCGAGCGGTTTATCTTTGATTTGCTGCCGGAGGCGCAGCAGGCGATCGTGATGGAAATTGACGCAACTACGGAGTTTCGGCCGGTGAAAAACGCTCCTGGCGACCTCAAAGACACGCCCGAGTCGGTGCAAGCGGCCCTGCATTCGCTGCATCGCCATTGGCTCGAGAAGGCGGGCGTACAGTTGGCTGCGGATGTGCGGGTGGAGATTGGTCCGCTTTTCGCCATCGACGCCGAACAGGTCGCGGAGCGACTCGCCCCCCCCTTGCGGATCGACCAGGACACGTTCTGGGAGCAGTGGGACGAGGGAACCAGTGCAAGCTGAGAAAACGGGGGCCGGCGAAGATCGTTGGACCGAAACAAACGGACAAATTCCCGCGACGCGGGCCGAATTACCACGCCGGCTGCCGATGGCCGCCCTTGGCATTTCGCCTCGCAGGGTTCAATCATGCTAAGCTAACCTGTCGCGGGACTCGCACTTCCCTTGCCGGCCTCCCCCACATTTTGTTGGCATCGGGACGCAAATCCGCCAAAAGCGGGGCAAGTGCCATGTTGCCTTGGGCGTTATAAATATAGAAAGGGGCTCGTGTTTGAGGCAACGACGGGATCGGGGGTACCCTTCGTCCGCCCAACGGGATCGTCAGAGGCGCGAAAGGAAAATTCCATGGCCCGTAAGGATCCACCGCCAGAAACGCCGGAAGAAATGCTGTTCAACGCCAACCTGGAGGAATTCGCCACCCGGGTGGGTTACATTTGCGGGCTGGAGGCGAATCATAAGTTGGCCCCCGAAGAGGCGTACCGGCAAATCAAGGCCTTATGGAAACAGCTCAAACGCAGCAAGAAGAACCTGCAAATTGGCGAACGTCCGGAGGCGGGCGGACGAGCGACTGACGAATGCTGAACGGGTTCTCGCGGCTTTGACCCTACCGATACCGTGATGCCCCCGAACATGACGCACGCATCGGTGCGACAATCCGCCGAAAGCGTCTGGAAGGCCAACTAAAGTTCGGCGCTTGAAAATTGTCATTCCGGCGGGAACGGCAAAAGCGCCGCGAGATGGGCGAAGTTGGTCCAGGGACGCCGGGCGTCTGCCCCTCCACCACCTGCCATTCCCTGTTATATTCCTTGGGCGAACTGCGTTGCCTGGCCCTCCTCCTTCACTGCTTGTCGTTCGCGGCACCCGAAGCATGGTGTTGCGGTTGGCGCTGCCCGTGTTGGTGGAGCAGTTCTTGTCGATGCTGGTGATGCTCTCGGACACGGCGCTGGCTGGCCGCTACCTGGAGCCGGCGCACATGGCGTCGATGAGCTTGCTGGCCTACATCATGTGGCTGATTCCGGCGTTGTTTTCAGTGGTGTCGATCGGCGCCACGGCTATGACGGCAAGGTTCACCGGGGCGCGCGATTGGGAAACGGCCCGGCACGTGACCAACCAGGCGTTGCTGCTGGGGGCTGGGTTTACGGTGCTGATCGTGGCCGCCATTGCCTCGCAAGGGGCCGAACTGCTCAAGCTGATGAATCTGAGCGACGATTCCGCCGCCTACGCCATGCAGTACCTGAACTTGCTGCTGTGGGTGATGCCCGGCGTGATGCTCACCCAGGTGGGATCGGCGTGTTTGCGCGGGGCGGGCGACACCGTGACCGGCATGGTGGTCATGGCCTTGGTGAACGTCATCAACGTGGTCATGAGTTGGGCGCTGGTGCAAGGCTGGTGGAACCTGCCGCAATTGGGCTGGCTCGGGCTCGCCTGGGGTACCGCCATTGGTTACGCCGTGGGAGGCGTGCTGATGCTGGCGGTACTGGTGCGCGGTCGGGCTGGATTGGCGATCCGCCCGGCACTGCTGGTCTTTCATCCCAACCTGGTGCGGCGCATTTTGAAAATCGGATTGCCCGGAGGCAGCGACATGCTGGCCGTGGTGCTGTGCCACATGTGGTTTGTCTCGATCATCTTTCAACTGGGCGACGTGGCTGCCGCCGCGCATGGCGTGGCGGTGCGAATCGAGGCCCTGGCGTACCTGCCCGGCACGGCGTTTCAGGTCGCCGCCACCACGCTCACAGGCCAGTTTCTCGGCGCGGGCGATGAAGGGCGAGCCACGCGCAGCACCGCAGTGGCGGGTTTGTATGGCGTGCTGTTCATGAGCGGCGCGGGGCTGGTATTGTATTTTGGCGCCGATCCCCTGGTGCGCGTCTTCGTGCGAAGCGACGAAACCGAGGTGATTCGCCAGGCGGCGCCGCTGCTGAGAATCGTGTCGTTTTCATTGCCGGCCTTGGCCGTGCTGATGGTGCTCAGCGGCGCGCTCCGCGGAGCCGGCGATACCCGCTGGCCGTTTCTATTCACGCTGGTCTGCATGCTGGGAGTGAGAATTCCCGGCGCCTACCTGCTGACGCAAACCTGGCCGCTGGGAGTGGCGGGCGCATGGTACGCGATGATCGCGGAGATCTTCGCCCGCTGTGGACTGATGAGCCTTCGCTTCTGGCATGGCGGTTGGAAGCGAATCAAGGTGTAGCGGCCGGCGCCGTGGGCTTCGTGCACGGGGCCACAAAAAAACCGCGGCGCACCAGGCAGACGGACTCCGCCTGGTGCGCCGCGGCATCAACCGGTCGGCAAGCACGCAATGATCGCGTTGGCGGGCGGGCCGGGCTAGCCGGCGTCGACGGCCAAAACCGCGTCGAGCTGCTGTTGCAAGTGATCGGGGCCTGCCAGCGTTTGGTACTGCCGCAGCAGCATCTTGCGACCGGCTTCCGTCCAAACCTTGATTTTGCGCAAGGGCTGCGCCGATTGGGGATCCACAAACATCACCGTGGCGGGAGTGACGGATTCCACATCGAGTTGGCTCGCTTCGAGTCGATACTCGACAGCCAACTCCACAATGCGGTTGTTTTCTTCGTCCTCCCAATTCACCGAGCACATCGGCATGATCGTCACTCCTCGTAAAATGTGGAAAAAAAGGTGCGAATCTCTTACTCTAATCCGCCGCGAAAAATCGGACCAGGGCGAAGGTGTTAATTTTCGATGTTGAACCGAAATTCGCATACCCCCCGCTAGCCGCCGGGGAAACGCGCGGCACCCGACTGTACTTGCTCGGCTCCGATGGCGACTCTGGATCAGGGGCGAGGGGGAAATAACGGCTACGAGAAATGTGCCGGCGCTTTCCGCATTTGTTCGCGGTCGCGGTGGTGCGCGGTGGTTCCGAGCTAAGCAGCAAAGGGAATCACGTCGCTATCGTTGTCGGGTTTGGGCGAGGCCGAAGCCGGGGCACTTTCGTGCTCGGGGGAGGACAGGTTGCGGAGGACGTCGTGCGAGCCGGACTGGGTTTTGGCCACCAGCGTTTCGAACACGCCCTGCTGGACGACTTCGTTGTTGTGGTTGAGCAGTCGCCGCCGCCAGGTGACCAGGCCGTTGCGGCGGCCGTGCGATCGAAGGTCGGCCACTTCCGTGAGCGCGTAAACGGTATCGCCAACATAAAGCGGCGCCACAAACTGCCATTCGCGAACCGCCACGAATGCCGTGGTGCTCATCCGGGGATAGTGAATCGCCAGCCCCGCGGCCAAAGCCATGCCCAACAGGCCGTGGGCCAGCGGACGCTGGAAGGGGGTTTGCTCGGCAAAATGGCGATCGACGTGGAGCGGATCGACATCGCCCGTCAGTCCGGCAAACAGCACCACGTCGGTTTCGGTGAGGGTGCGGCGAGGACTGGTCCAGCTATCGCCCACGTGCAACTCTTCAAAGTACAACGGCCCGTTCATGTTCTCCTCCGGCAGTCGCTTCAATCCAGCGCGGCCGCGGGAAATGAATTTGCTCCCATCGGCTTCAGCGAGGGGGTAAGATAATTACCTTTGAAGACCAAGTCCGCGCCGGTTTGCACAAATTTTGCAATCACTGGCACATTTTCCGTCGAAAGCCCATTTCTACTGGGAGTGCACGCACATGCGAAGCGGCCTGATCCTGTTGGGGGCGGCCCTCTGCCTGACGGCCGCCGGAGCATTTACGCGATTTTCTCCCGCGCGTGCCACCGCGGCAGCCGATGTCCCAGCCGAGGGCGAAAAGCCGGTCGCCGCCGCCCAAGCCAAGCAAGCATTGCAAGCGGCGCAAGGTTACGTGGGCGCCTGGCGCGGGGTGGGGCAAATCCGCCGCGGCTCGGCCGATGGCAGTTGGATTGAAGAGGCCGATTGGGCCTGGCAATTCGACAAGGATTCCGCCGCCTTGACTTTTTCGGCTCCCAAAGCCCGCTACTACCAGACCGGCCGGCTGGTCGCTGGCCAGGAAACCGGCAGCGTGCGGCTGGAATGCCACGACGCCGACGGCAAAGTGGTCGCCACGTTTGCCGGAAAATTCACCGAGGGCGGCGAACTGGTGCTGCTCAATCCGCAAGCGGCCGCCGACGCCCCCGCGCGGATCAGCTTTCGTACCGTGGCTGGCGGCGATCGATTGGTGGTGCTGCTGGAGCGTCGCCTGGGAGAAACCGAGCGCTACCTGCGAATGGCCGAGATCGGCTACACCCGGCAGGGCAGCAATTTTGGCCAGGCCAGCGTGGGGCGCGAGTGCGTGGTCACCGGCGGCGCCGGCACCATCGCCGTGACGCACAACGGTCAAACGTACTACGTGTGCTGCACGGGCTGCCGCGATTACTTCAACGACGATCCCGAAGCCGTGCTCGCGGAATATCGGGCAAAGAAAGTCGCCGAGAAAGAACAGAAGTAGCGGAGCCTTCGGACCGCCGCGCCGCGTTTAATTTCGCGCGGCCCAGTAGCCGCCCCGCGCGTGGTCGAACTGGACTTCGGCCCCGCGCACCGTTTCATCAAACTGGCCATCGTGGTACACCTCGCGGCCGCGCACCCAGGTGCGAACCGGCCACCCGGTCAGTTCCACGCCATGCCAGGGAGTCCAGCGGCACTTCGTTTCTTGGGCTTCGTCGGTCACGGTCTTGGTCAGGTTGAGGTTGACCAGCACCAGGTCGGCGTCGTAGCCCTCGGCAATCCGGCCCTTGTCCACCAGGTCCCAAACCAGGGCGGGCGCCTCACACATCCAGTGCACCACCTGCTCGATGGTGGCCCGACCGCGATTCACTTCGTTGAGCATCAACGCCAGGCTGTTTTCGACCGCTGGCAAGCCCGAGGGGCTTTCGGGATACTTCCGCGCTTTCTCTTCCAGCAGGTGTGGCGCGTGATCGGTGGCAATCACTTGAATGCGGCCGTCGAGCAGGGCTTGCCACAGACCTTGGTTGTCGGCCGCCGTTTTGATCGAAGGATTCATCTGAATCCGCGTGCCGAGCCGGGCGTAGTCGTCCACGTTGAAGAACAGGTGGTGCGGGCAGACTTCGCCAGTAATGAGCCGGCGATGATCGGCCAACAACTCAGCCTCGGCGGCGGTGGAACAGTGCAGCAGGTGAAACCGGTGCTGGTGCCGAAACGCCAGGTCGAACGCTCGCCGGGTGGCGATCATCGCGGCGGCGGCATCGCGAATGCGCGAATGGTCGGCCACGTCGTGGCTATTGGCGAAGCGGGTTTTGTTCGTCCGAATGGTGGCTTCGTCTTCGCAATGGGCCGTGATCGGCAGCGTGGTTTCGGCAAAGATCCGCTCGAGGGCGTCTTGATCGTCCACCAGCAAATCGCCGGTGCTCGAACCGATGAAGATCTTGATGCCCGGCGTACGCCGGGCCTGTTGCATTTCGGCCAGATTGTCGGCAGTGGCGCCGATGTAAAAACCGTAGTTCACCAGGCATTTTTGCGAGGCCAACTCCAGCTTTTCGTGCAGGCGAGCGCCCGTGGTGGTGGTCGGCACGGTGTTGGGCATCTCCAGGAAGGTGGTTACGCCGCCTTTGGCGCAGGCCCGGGTGGCGGTGTGCAGGTCTTCCTTGGCGGTGAGCCCTGGCTCGCGGAAATGCACCTGGTCGTCGACCACGCCGGGCATGAGCAGCAGGCCTTCGGCGTCGATGACTTCATCGGCGGCGGTTTGCCGGGCCGGATCGATGACGGCAATCTTGGCGCCCTCGATCAGCACCGACGTTTCGACCACGCCGGTGGGCAAGGCCACTTGGGCATTTTTGATGAGCGTCTTCATGGCGCCCCTTTCGCGCGTAAAACGATGAGCATGGCCGGTACACGGAGGAAGAGTTCGTTGCCGCGCCGGTCAGGGCCTGCCCGTCGCGAGGCGATCGGCACGGACGGGGCAAGCACACTGCCATGAGTTATTGAATCACGGGCAATTCCAAGCCCTGGGCGGCGGGCGCGTTGTCGCCGGCCCGCGGCATGTACTCGCCCAGGATTTCTTCGGCGGTGCGAGGGTTGGCGTACGCGCCAAAATCGTTGAACCAATACCGCTTGGCGAAGCGGTAGGCCCAACTTTTCTCGGGGATGCACTGGGTGGGGTTGTCTTGGCTTGGCCGGGGAGTCATCGCCCGCAGTTCGGCCATGGCCTGCTTGCGCGCCGTGGAGTCGGTGGCCTGGTGTTTTTCCATCAGCGCCGCCAGCAGATCGGGGCGTTCCAGCACCACGCAGCCCCGGGTAGCCCCGGCCGCCAATTCGCGGAAATCTTGCAAGAACGCCGAATCCTTGATCGCCTTCACCGGGCCGCGCTGGTCGTAGATCGATTCTTTGGTGAACTGCACAATAGGGCAAGGTTCGATATCGCCCCAGGGGCTGATGTGGTGGCTAATGCCGGTTACCGCGGGGCACAATGCCTGGCCGCGGCCGTCGTAATAGGCATCGACAATCGCAATGGGCTTCTTGGCCCTCATGGTGACCACGAAGTTGCGCACCTTGAGCTGCTGCTCGGGCGTGAGCGCCAACTCGGGCTTGGCATCGGGACCGACCGGTCGGTAGGTGTGAAACCAACTGTACATCACCTTCATTTCGATCAGCCGATCGAGCCATTTTTCGCACAGCAGGTCTTCGAAGTTGGTCTGGCACAGGCTGGTGCAAACACCCGTCAGCAGTTTGTGCTTGAGGCAGTTTTGCAGGCCTTCCATGGTGTGGCTCCACACGCCGGGGCGGCCGCGGCGCTCGTCGCTGACGATTTCGGAGCCTTCGACGCTGACCAGCGGCGTGGCGTTGCCCAGCCGCCGCAGTTCGCGGGCGACCTCGTCGGTAATGAAATGCCCGTTGGTGAATATCTGAAAATAGCAGTCGGGATGCCGCTCGAGAATTTCCAGCAGTTCGCTGTGCATGAAGGGTTCGCCACCCAGCAGGCCGAAAAACACGTTGCCTTGGCTTTTGGCTTCGCCGATCAGGCGGTCCATGGCCGGCACGTCGATCTTGTGCTGTTTGGCGGCCACGTCGACCCAGCAGCCTTGGCAACGCAGGTTGCAGCTATTGATGATCGAAATGTAGAGGAACGGCGGAAAATACTCGCCGCGCTTCAGTCGGCGTTTGTGCTTCTGCACCGAGCGGATACCTTTGAAGCCCATCCTCCAGATAAACTTCCAGAGCAAGCGCTTGTCGGTTTCCAGCAAAACCCGTTTGGCCATTCGCAAATACATGGCGATGTGCTTCCCAATTCGTACCGAGGCAACGGCGAAAACAGCGGCAGGCCGTCCGGTGTTGCGACGGACCACGCGCAGCGGGGGGAGTCGATTGGCGCGGCAACAGGCTCATCGACTCCAGAGCCGGTCGAGCCGTGATGCGCCGTGTGTTGGGTTGCCGCCGACCTGCAGGGGGGGGAGGGCGGCTCGCCCCGTCACCAGATCGGGCGGAAAATGCGCGCCATGCCGCCGGGGCCGACGCGCCTTACGTTTCTTAGTTTACCAGCGGCTACCGGCAATGGCGAGTCGCAGAGCCAGCCTTGCCGGAGTTCCTTTGCGGACCACGCGTCAAGGGTTTCGCCGCCTCGACGCCAAACAGCCTGCCGTTTGCAAGCTACACTTACGTCGAGAGTCCTGCTCTGGGGGTGGTGCGAATTAGCCGAATCCGATTCGTATTTTGCGGAAAACAACGGTCGGCACGATGGCAAGGGCGGGCAGGCAAGACACGATTCCGCTTCGCGGCTTACAGGCAGACCGGCAAATGCGCGACCAAGGTCGAATTTCCATGCTGGCCGACAGCGAACGCCAACCGGACGCGGCCCAGGTCGGTTCGCCCGGTTCGCCGCTGGGCCCATCGACCGGCGGGCCCACGGGGCACCCTCCCCAATTCGACCGCCGCCAGGCGCGCCGGTTTGCCTCGCCGGGCGAGCGTCGCGAGGCACGGTTGCGTTCGGGCGATCGCGACAACGCGGTGCAACTGCTCGATGAATCGGCGACGGGCTTCGCCGTGCTGTGCGACACCCATCCCGGCGTCTTCGAGGGAGAAACGGTCTGGCTCAAAACCGTGGCGGGTTGGGAATCGGCGAGCGTGGTTTCGGTGAGCAACGAGCCGTCCGGGGTGCGGATCGGCCTCCGGCGCGTTTCGCAGCAAGAGACATTCCCGAAAGAGCCCAAGCTCAAAGACAATCAAGTTGCGGAATTGCCCAGCAATCGCCTGCGGATCGCGGTCGGACTGACGCTGGTGTTCACGCTGGTATCCGTGCCGCTGCTGCGGTCGTCGCTGCTCGATCCGTTGCGGGTCATGAGCCTGGCTCCGCAAAAACGCGGCTCACCCGATGGTCTACCCCTCCCCGAGCCGCCGCTGGCGCAAGGCGCGAGTATCGAAGAAGTGCTGCGCTACCTGGGTCCTCGGGTATTTTCCAAGGCCGAGGTGCGGCGGGTGCTCAAACTGTCTCCGCAGCAAATCTCTAAATTGCATGGCATTACGAACGACTGCAATCACGCGGTGAACATGGCCGTGCTGGGCGGTTCGCCCTACGACACCACCTTGCAGCTCAAACAGCAAGCGTATCGGGAATCGCTGGCCGTGCTCACCGACCAACAGCGCCAGGTGTGGGCCGAGTTGGTGCGACTCCTGCAAAACCGGCCAGTTGACCGCTTATGGCAGCAAGATACCCGAGACGCGGCGTCGGACCGCACCGCGTTTGATTGACGCTTTGCGGAACCGCGCCGACCGGGGACGGGCAGCGGCAAGGTCCTGCCGATTTTCGCCGTTTTCTTGCCGATTTGCGCAAGTTCGCTTGACGGCGTCATTGGCCGCAGCCATGCTTGAATCCGTCTTAGGAACGCGCGCCGCTCGTGGTCCGGTTCGATCTCCCATCTTCCGGTGCCACCGTTACTCCTCTTCTATTTCCAGCGGTTTTCTCCTCGAGGCCGTATGATCACTGCGCATTGGCTGTCCCGCCGGTCGGTTGGGTGGTGGATGCTAACATTTGTTGGGAGCCTGGCATGCTGCGCCGCCTTGGCCATGGCCGACCCGCCAGGCAAGGGGCCGGCCGCTTGGAAACCGCTCCACGAGCCGGTTTCCGAACTGGAGATCATTCGCCGCCACCGGGCTAAACCCTCGGTTGAAGAGGAATTGTGGCGCGAACTTGAAGAGCGATCGCCCGATGCGCCGTGGCGACGGGCGCCCCTGCCCGAGGCCGCCCTCTATCAGGTCGGCGACGCGCTGCCCACGCCGCTGCCACTCGATGCCTTCCATTTACCCGGTGAATTCGAACGCCAAAACGGGCTGCTGCTGGCCTGTCGCGAATTGCTTTCCGAAGCGCCCGATGTATTCGTCGAAATCATTCGCGAGACCGCGGGCCGGCTGCCGGTGGTGGTCCTGGTGGGCGACGAGGAGGAGCATCGCAACGCCAAGTCGGTGCTCTCGCGGCGTCAGGTGCGCGGCAGCCATGTCCGTTATATGTCGGTTCCGCACGATACCATGTGGTCGCGCGATTATGGCCCGCTGGTGGTCCGGCACAAAGACGGCTCGGTCGCCATGGTCGATGCCGAGTACGACCTCGCCCGCCTGTGCGACGACCTGGTTCCCGCCGAGCTTGCCCGGCATCTCAAACTGCCGGTCGTGCAGGTGGCCATGCGAATCGAAGGGGGCAATCTGCTGAGCAATGGCCGAGGGCTATGCATCGCCACGACCGAACTGATCGACGTGAATGCCGATCGAGGGCTCACCGAGGATGCCGCCAGCGAGGTGCTCCGGGCCTGCTTTGGCGCCACGCAAACCGTGTTTTTGGAACCGCTGGCAGGCGAAATGACCGGGCACGTGGATATGTTCGCGACGTTCACCGATGCAAACACCGTGGTGGTGGGTTCCATTCGGCCCGAAGACGACCCCGAGAACGCCGCGATCTTGGAACGCAACGCCGCCAAGCTGGCCATGGTGCGCACGGTGCGGGGCGCCTTGCGCGTGGTGCGCGTGCCCATGCCGCCGCACGGCGACGGCATTTGGCGAACCTATACCAACGTGATCTATGCCAACGGGACACTGCTGGTTCCGGTTTACCCCGGCGTGGACGAAGCTGGCCGGCAGGGGGCATTGCAAACGTTTGCCAGGCTGCTGCCTGGCTGGCGGATTGTGGGCATCGACGCCCGCACGATTTGCGAGCTGGGTGGCGCGCTGCACTGCATTTCGATGAACCTGGGGCCGGCGCAGCCGCCGGCGACCAGCCGCGTGCAACAGGGCCAACTACCTCGGCCGGTTCCCCCTCCGCCCATGCCGGCGCCGCGCCAAGTGGAACGGATTGGCGAAACGGCAGCCCTGGCGTGGTAAGAGCGGCTACGAGCATGGGCAACCGCGAGGCTCTGGTATACCAGCTACGGCAGCCACTTTTCCGAAGAGGGGTGCTAGCACGCGATCTATTCCCGCCGATCCGCGGGTGAAATTTGTGTGAATCGCGTTGTTTGTGGCCTCAAGCGCCCTGGTTCACCCTGGGCGGGGCATGGTACGATGCGATAATTCAGGGAGCCACCCGAGCGCATTGGCCGCGCTCCCCGCCCATGCCCATCCGCCCTGAAAAGGCTTGCGGCCTTTCAGCGGCAGCATTTTGGCGTTCGGCCTGTCGAATCGCGATCTGCCTCCGAGGGCAATCGCAGTCCGCGCAGGGACCCCGCTCCCCAGCCAAACCCTGCGAAGCCGTAGCCGCGGAGGGCAGACCCGATCCCGGCCAGGACCGCGAGCATTCCGGATGAATGCCATCACCGACTGTTCCCATCCATCTTGCGATTTCCGATCCATGCGACGCGAAGACATTCGTAACGTAGCCATCATTGCCCACGTCGATCACGGCAAAACCACGCTCGTCGACTGCCTGCTGCGGCAGAGCGGCGAATTCCGCGCCAGCCAGCTTCAAGGCGAGCAGATTCTGGATTCGGGCGATCTGGAGCGGGAGCGCGGCATCACCATTTTGGCCAAGAACATCGCCCTGCCGTACCGCGGCGTGAAAATCAACCTGATCGACACGCCGGGCCACGCCGATTTTGGCGGCGAGGTGGAACGGATCGTGCGCATGGCCGACGGCGCGTTGGTGCTGGTCGACGCCATGGAAGGGCCCATGCCGCAAACGCGGTTTGTGCTTACCAAGGCCCTGGAGGCCGGCCTGAAACCGATCGTGGTGGTGAACAAGATCGATCGGCCCGACGCCCGCCCTCAAGAAGTGCTCAACGAAACCTTCGAGCTGTTTCTGGAACTGGGGGCCGACGACCACCTGGCCGACTTCCCCTACATGTTTACGACCTCGAAAGAGGGTTACGCCACGCACGATCCCACGGCGCGGGGCACGTCGATGATGCCGCTGTTGGACATGCTGCTGAAGGAAATCCCCGGTCCCGAAATCGATGCCGACGCCCCGCTGCAAATGCTGGTCACCACGCTCGACTGGTCGGAGTTTGTGGGCCGGATTGCCGTGGGACGGATCAAGTCGGGCGCGGTGCGCAAAAACCAGACCGTGGCCCTGGTGCAGGACGGCGGCGAAGTGCAAACCTGCAAACTTTCGGCTGTGTACCTGTTCGACAAGCTGGGCCGGGTGGAAGTGACCGAAGCCACCGCCGGCGACGTGGTGGCGCTGGTGGGCCTGGAAGACGTGGAAATCGGCGACACCGTGGCCGACATCAACCGGCCCCTGGCCTTGCCGCGGCTGAAGGTGGACGAACCCACCCTCGAAATGGTGTTCACCATCAACAGTTCGCCCTTGGCCGGCCAAGACGGCAAATACGTGACCAGCCGCAATCTTCGCGAGCGGCTCTACAAAGAACTCGAGCGCAACGTGGCCCTGCGGGTGCGGCCGATCGAGGGCAGCGAGGCCTTCGCCGTGGCGGGCCGCGGCGTGCTGCATCTTTCGGTGCTGATCGAAACCATGCGCCGCGAAGGCTTCGAACTTTCGGTGGGCAAGCCGCGGGTGATTACCCACAAGCGGCCCGATGGCGTGGTGGAAGAGCCCTTCGAACAACTGGTGATCGAGGTTCCGCCGGAGAAAACCGGACCGGTGATGGAACTGGTCGGCAATCGCCGCGGCGTGCTGGAAGAAATGAAAACGCGAGGCAACTATTCGCACCTGGAGTTCTTGATCCCCGCCCGGGGGCTGCTGGGACTGCGCACCAAGCTGCTCAATGCCACGGCCGGCACGGCGATCATCCATCATCGGTTTCGCGATTACCGGCCCATGGCGGGCGAACTGAACGAACGGGCCAACGGCGTGCTGGTTTCCATGGTGTCGGGCAAGGCCGTGGCCTACGGGCTCGACGGCCTGCAACAGCGGTCTGACTTGTTTGTATCGCCGGGCGACGTGGTTTACGAAGGCATGATCGTCGGCGAAAACAGCCGCGAGCACGACATGGAAGTCAACCCCACCAAGGAAAAGAAGCTGACCAACGTGCGCGCCTCGGGCAGCGACACCAACATTCTGCTGCGACCGGCCCGAATCATGTCGCTCGAAGCGGCGTTGGAATACATCGCCGAAGACGAGTACGTGGAAGTCACTCCCAAGCAGATTCGCTTGAGAAAGATTCTGCTTTCGTCGCACGACCGCCGCCGGGCCGCGAAGCGGGGCGCGTGACCAACAACCGTTTCACGCGCCGCCTTGTTCGCAAGGACGCCAAAGTTGGCAGATGAACGGACGATCGCACCGCGTTGAAAGCCCAGCGCCGAACCTCCGCTTGCTGCCCATGGCTACGCGATGAAGTCGTGCTCGTTCATCCATTGCAGGTATTGGCGGGCACATGCGTCGAGGTTTGGCAACTGTCCGCCGCCGCGCACCGGCGAGCACATTTCGTAAGTGGCGATGCCGCGGAAGCCGCCTTCGATGAGCCCCGCAAAGAACGCGGCGTAATCGATGAATCCGGAGCCGAACGGGACCGCCCGCACCATGGGCACGGGCAGGCGCTCGTAGTTGACGAGGTCGGGTCGGTAAGCGTGGCGTTCGAAGCGAACGTAGTCGGCATTGGTGGTGATGACCGCATGGGGGGCGGCGGCCCGCGCGGCCTCGTACAGCGGTTCGCCTCGCAAGGCAGGCGACCAGGCATCGAAGCCGAGCTTGCCGTTGGGCCGGTCGACGTCGTGCAGCAGTTCCAGCAAGGCATCGGTGTTCACCGCCAGGTCGTGGTGATTTTGCACCGCGAGCGTCATTTGCCAAGCCTGCAAGCGGTCGCACATTTCGCGCAGCATGGTTACCGTGGTGTTCCACAAGGCGGCGGTGCGACCCTCCACTCGTTCGTAGCCGGTGAAAACCCGCACGATGCTCGAGCCCAGGCAATTGCCCAGTCGGGCCAGGCGTTCGACGTAAGCGATTTGAAATTCCAGGTACGGAACTTCATCGGCCGTTCCGCCGGCGGCGTCGACATACGCGCCCACGACGGGAACCTGGACCCCGGTTTGTTGCAGCACGGCCCGCAAGTCCTCAAGCCGCTGCTCGTCGTAATCCAGAATGGAGAGATGCGGGCGTTTGCCGGCGAGCATCACGTGGCGATACCCCAACGCCGCGGCATGGCGAACGAAGTCGGGCAAGCTCAGGGCGTGCTGTCCCCACAACCCAGCATAACTGATGGAGAACAAGCAACTGGTGAGCATGGCGAGAGCCCTGGGCTTTGTTGAAGGGGCGGGCGGCGCCGCGGCAAAATGCCTTGGCGGAATCATTCTATAAGGCTCCCCGGGGAAAGTAACTCCTCCAACCACGTTCGCAACCAGGCCCAGCAGCGAATATCATCGATTTCATTCGCCGGCTTTTTCGTACTTCGGCCAGGTGGCAGTTGCGGCCCGGATGCCAGGCACAAGGACGAAGGATCTTTGAATGCGCGTACAGGGACCATTTCTCATGGCACTTCCCGAGTTCACGCCCGACGAGGCGTATTTCATCGGCTGCGTCAAGTCGCCGAGTTACATGGGAATTTCGAGCGCATTCCCGCTGGGATACATGGTCGGCAGCAGGGTGCTCGCCGGATTCGGCCTGTACCACGAGAACTTGCTGATGATTGCCTCGGCGTTTGTGGTGCTGTGCGGATTCCGGTTTTACGAGGCCCGGCTGGAGAGCAAGTCGATTCGCGTGTGGCGGTCCATCATTGAGAAGTACGAATCGGCGCTGGCCGACACGCCGTCGTAAGGGACACACGGCAGGTAGAACCGAATCGACCGCGAAAGTCAAACGATGCTTGACTGGTCGTACGCCGTTAGTCGCCCCAGGTCAGAATCCGGGGCAGTTCTTTCAGATTGAGATTGCCGCCGGAGAGCACGCCCACCACGCGTTTGCCCTGCAGTTGGTCTTTCAGCTTGAGAGCCGCGGCGGTGGTGGCGGCACCGGCGCCTTCCACCAGGTTGTGCGTTTCTTCGATCAGCAGCCGGCAAGCGGAGCGCAGTTCGTCCTCGCTTACCAGGACCACGTCGTGCAGGTGACGGCGGAGAATGTCGAAGGTCATGGTAGCGGGCACGCGGGTGGCCAACCCTTCGGCCCAAGTATCGGCGGCGCCGGTGGAGAACATTTCTCCCCGCTGCCACGACAGCGCCACCGATGAGGCGTTTTCGGCCTGAACGCCAATCACCTTCGTGCGGGGGCTGTGCCAAGCCATGGTCAGCGCGGCGCCGGCCGCACTGCTTCCCAATCCAATCGGCACCAGCAACACGTCGGGGGGCGGTCCTTGCTCGAGCACCTCCCACGCCCAGGTAGCCACGCCGGCAATCAGCAGCGGTTCGTTGGCCGAGTGCACGTAGCGACAGCCGCGCTGCTGCACCAGCAGTTCGCAATGTTCGCGGGCAGAATCGAAATCGTGCCCCTGCTCGATGAGCTCGGCGCCCCAGCCGCGAATGGCGCGGTTTTTGTCGGGATTGTTGCCGACGGGAGTCACGATGGTAACCGCCGCATTGAATTGCCGACCGGCAAACGCGAGCGATTGCCCATGATTGCCGGTGGAAACGCCGATGAACCCTCGCGAGCGTTCTTGCTCGCTGGCGGCGGCCACCAGGTTCACGCCGCCGCGAACTTTAAAGGCCCCGGTCGGTTGATGGTTCTCGTGTTTGAGCAGGTACGTGCAGCCGAGTCGTGCGGCCAGGCCCGGCCATTCGTACAGCGGCGTGGGCGAAAGATAGGGCGCGATGCGCTGCCGCGCGGCCAACACGTCGTCGGGTGTGATCGGGTCCATGTGGCGAGGCGATGTTGGACGTTTTCGGGCGAGTTTTGTGCGGTTGCTCGAGCAAATCTTCGCCTACGGCTACGCGACCGACGACCGGCTGGCCTGCGCGTCTTCGCCGTAGCCGTATTTCTCAATGAACGGCGCCCAGCGACGATTGATTTCTGCCCTGAGCTCGTCGCTCATTTGATAGCGATTGGTTTTATAGTCTTCGGTCTCTTGCAGATATTGTTGCAGGGCGGGCAAGGCGGGTTCGATATCGCCCAGCTCCAATTGTTCGTAAATGGCCCGCAGCTGACCGATGGGATCGGCCACCAGATCTTCGTAGCGAACCTCGTAAAACTGTTTGTCGCTCAACAAGGGGCGGTCGGCTTCGAACGCGCTATACATTTGAATGAACGTTGCGAAGACGTATTCTTCCAGGCCTTGGTATTTGGGCTTTTGTAAACCCTGGGCGGCGTACATCTTCTTCCACAAATTGACGGTCGAGGCGTACACGGTGTAAGGATCGCGCACAATGTGGATAAAGCGAGCCTCGGGAAACATTTCCAGCAAGGTCTTGAGCCGGGCCGTGTGGGTCGGCGACTTGAGCACCAACCGCTGCTTTTGCCGACCGAACGACAACCGCCGCATGAAGCCATGCAAAGTGTTTTTCCAACGCCGCACGGCCGAGGGCGATACCCCCTTCAGATCGAGGTATTCCTGGAATTGAGGGGGATGGTTGGGAAATGCCAGCGTCCAGTAAGGGCTGGGGCGCCCCAACGCGCACAGCGCAAACTCGTCTTCTTGCGGCCGCTTCCAGCCCATCACCATGTTGTCCATCGGCCGCTGCTTGGGCATCATGAAACCCAAGGCCCGGGTGGCGAACCACTCCGATATCAAAAAGTGATGCGGGGCAAAGCATTGATAGCTGTTGGGATAGCTGTGGCGCTGGTCAAGCACCATCAGTTCGTGCAGCAGCGTGGTGCCGCTGCGCCAATGGCCGACAATGAAGATCGGCGGTTTATTCACCCGCGTTCGCGCCAGGGGAATTCCCAAAATCACCCACTGCACGGCCCACAGCACCGTGTGGATGATGCTCAGCAGCGTAATCACGAATGAAGCCGGCACCATGTGCCAGCCCACGGCAAACCGGTTGCGAATCAGCAACCGCATCCAGGGAATGAAATCGAAGCCGTGCCAAATGCGGGCGTGATACCAGCGATCGACATATCCGCTGGGCTGCTTTTTCTGGGAGTCGGAAGTGCTGGGCATGTCGGGTCGCAAGCGAAGGGAATCTTGGGGAGATCAGGGCGGCAAAGGCAGCGGTGATAAAGGTCGATTCGCGCCGAAGCCGCGGGGTTCCAAGGCTTTGGACCGCGCAAGCACCCGGCAGCATGGCCGCCCCGGCCGTTTTGCAAACCGGATCGTGTTTGGTTCGCAAGAGCCAGGATCATCAACGTCTGCACGATTTGTACAGAAGTTCAGCAGAAGCAACGCAAAACTCGCCCCTTACCTATCGTAATGAACCAGGGCGATCCCCGAAAGTGTAGCGTGCGGGACGGGAATCGCGCGCCAGATTGCGTCTGGCGGCCGATTCGCGCATGTTTTGCAGCAGCGTGGCCACTTCGGTCCCGTCGAGTTGGCCGGCGACACGCCGCAAGGCAACGCCGTCGGGCGAAACGAATTGCAACGTGGGGAACGATTGAACTCGAAATTCGCGGCAAAGTTGCGCGTTTTGCTCCAATTCGACCTGCACGCACAAAAAATCCTTGGCCGACGCCACCGCTTTCGGATCGCGGAGCGCATGCTGAAGCATGTAACGACAACAGGGACAATCGCGGCAGGTGAACAGCACCATCAGGGGGCGACCGGCCTCCTCGGCCTGCTGAATCGCCAACGAATAGTCCGTATGGAATTCGATGCTCGCCTGGGGCGGCCGCTGGGGTAGCGACTGCCCTTCCGTTCCGCCGCAACCCATGCAGCAGGCGACGGTTAGCGCCCACCAACAGCACCACCCCCAAGTTGGACTTGCCATTGGGACTGCCCAGGGCTGCTGCATATGCTGAGATTCCATCCTCTCGCGAATCTTGGTTTCTGGCCGCTGAACGATTTTGCCCGTTCTTACGCTGCCGGTTGCAGCCATCCCATGGCAAGTCGTCCAATATCAAAACCACCGATTGATATCGTCTGGACGAGGGAAGGGACTTGAACAAAACGAGCGGTCGTGCCGATGGATCGCGCTCATCTGCAATTCTCCCGAAACGAACCGAGAAGCGACGGCAGCGCAGCGACTGCGACGGCTGGGCGTCAAACAGCGCGCAGCAAAAGCGATCTCAAACCGCGTTGCCGGTTCGGGCGACAATCGGAAACACGCAGGGCGAGTGATTATCCGCCCACGTCTTCTGCCGCGGGCGGTTCTTCTCCCACGGGCGCGGCCACCGTATCGGCGCCGTCGACGGGCAGTACAATCACTGGTCGGCGACTGCCGCGAATTACCCTTTCCGCCGTGGAGCCGAACAGCAGTCGCTCGAGACCGCCGCGATTGCCTTGTTTGCCCAACAGGATGGCCCCGACCTGAAACTCTTCGCTCTTGCGAAGGATTTCGAGAAAAGGAATGCCCTCGGTGACGATGGTTTGCACGTCCACCTTGGGGTTTCGCTTCGGATCGGTGAGAAACCGCTGTTTGTGCTGGGACATGGCCCCTTCGGCCTGCTGCTTCATCGTGGCCAGCACGTGTTCGCGCGAGCCCAAGCCGTGTGCGGTGGCAAAATCGGCCAGCGTGGTGTCGAGCACGTGCAGCAAGATCACCAGCGGTTCTTCGCCACTGGCCAGCTTTACCGCCTGATCCATCATGGACGCCGAAATGGGGGAGAAGTCGACGGGCACCAGCAGACTGTCGAAATCGAGCACGGCAGGATTACCTCACAGAACTCGGAATGGAATGCGCTCCAGGCTCGCCTGCATTGTATTGTAGCGATCGCCTCTTGCGGGAAACATGCTTTGCGAGCCGGGCGTCCGTCGCCGAGAACGCCGGGAGATACCCCGCCGACTGGGCTTTGACAAAATCGAGGGCAGCGAATAGATTTTGGATGGAGAGAAAAGCGGCGCGAACCGCGCCGCTTTCCCTTTCTCGTCAGGGGGCGTAGCTCAGTTGGGAGAGCGCAGCGTTCGCAATGCTGAGGTCGAGGGTTCGACTCCCTTCGCCTCCACTGACAGGCAATCAAGGCCATCTGCCGAGGCGGGTGGCCTTTTGCATTGTGGCGACGGTCGAACCAGGGAACCGAGGACCGAGCCGTGAGCACCGACAAGTTCGATCCGTACCACAAATGGCTCGGCATTCCGCCGCAAGAGCAGCCGCCCCATCATTATCGGCTGCTGGGCATCAACCTGTTTGAGTCCGACCCCGACGTGATCGACGCCGCCGCCAATCAGCGGATGGGTTACATCCAAAGCTGCGCGGCAGGGCCGCACGTGGCGGCCAGTCAAAAACTGCTGAACGAGGTCGCCGCGGCTCGGGTTTGCCTGCTCAACCCCAAGCGTCGCGCCGAGTACGACGCCCGGCTCAAGCAAATGCTGCCGCCATCGCCGGGCAGGAAAGACGCCGGGGCCGAAAATACTGCGGTGACCGACCAGGCCCGCGCACAGCGAACTGCGCCGCCTCCCCGACGCCGCGAGGCAGAAACCCCGGGCAATCGGCCGCCGAACGTGGAGGCGCATCCTGCCGAGGTCGCCGCCGCGACCGGAGAGCTGCCCCAGGGAAAAAAGAACCATAAGTCGCGTGGCATGTTGCTGGGCATTTCGATCGCCGCCGCGGCGGTTGGCGGCCTGGCAGCCGTGCTCGCCCTGTTGAACGGCAAAGCCGCGGTAGACAACAATTTGCCCGGCGTGATGATCCATGCCACGCAGGCCGAAAGCCAGGGGACCTGGCAACGCATCGCCGACAGCGGCGCTGTGGGCGGAGAATACCTGATCGACGACGGAAGCGGCGGCCGCAATCGGCTGGTGTTCCGCCTTGCGCAGCTCGCGCCGGGCTACTACGACACGCAAGTTGCCTACGTCCCGGGAGAAGATCGGGCGACCAACGCCTTGGTAATCGTCGCCCAGGCTGGCGCGCCGCAACAAATCGTGGTGAACCAGCGAGAACGACCCGGGGCCGATGGCCAGTTTCATTCGCTAGGCACGTTTCACTTTACCGGCAGCACCAAAGAAGGCGTTGAAATCAGCACCGCTCAAGCCGATGGGCGGGTGTGCGTGAGTGCCTTGCGGCTGGTCAAGAAATAACCGGCGAATCGGCGTTCGCTGCCCTAGCGGAGCGAACCCGCGGCGCGATCGTTTGGCATAAAGTTAAGTCACTACCCGTTGCCACCACCCGACAGGAGCGACCGCCGTTATGAAACCTTCAACTTGGTTGCTGCTGGCTGGCTTGTTTGGCGCCGCGGGCGTCAGTCTGGGCGCGTATGGCGCGCATGGGCTCGATACCCTTCTGGTCCGCAAGTACGCCCCCGAGGATGCGGAAACCTGGAAGTCCGCGCCGGTGCGCGAATCGCTGACCGACGCCGCCCAGGCCAACCAAATCTTCAAACGCATCGACAACTTCAACACGGCCGTGCGCTACCAGATGTGGCACACGCTGGCCCTGGTCGCCGTCGCCGTGCTCGCCACGCAAGTTCGGTCCGCCTGTTTGAACCTGGCGGGCCTGTTCTTCCTGCTGGGCATTGTGCTGTTTTCGGGCTTGCTGTTCGCCTGGTCGCTGGGCGGGCCGCAGTGGCTGGTGCACGTGGTGCCCTTTGGCGGAGTTTCGTTCATCTTGGGCTGGCTGTTGCTGGGATTTTCCGGCTTACGGCTGACGCGTTCCGAAGCGATCGGGCAATCATGATTTGGTCGTGGTTTCAATCGCGCCGCCGCAAGAAGCTACAGGCGGCGCCCTTTCCCCGGGCGTGGGAAGACTTCATTCACCGCAACGTGCGGCACGCGCGCGGTCTTAGCGAGCAGCAGCAAGCCCGGCTCCGCGGCTACCTGCAGGTGTTTGTGGCCGAAAAGTACTGGGAAGGCTGCGGCGGCCAAACCATCACCGACGAGGTTCAAGTAACGATCGCCGCGCTGGTGGGCATTTTGGTGTTGGGCGTCGAACCGCCGTATTACTTCGATCGCGTGAAAACCATCCTGGTTTACCCGTCGGTGTACTTGCAGCCCGAACACACCGCGGGCGGCCTCTTGGTGGAAGAAGACGTGGAAGTGCTGGGAGAAGCCTGGCACGGGGGGCCGGTCATCCTCTCGTGGGATTCGGTGCTGGAAAGCGGCCGGCATCCGCACACCGGACACAACGTGGTGTTTCACGAATTCGCGCACTGCCTGGATGGGCTGGATGGCGAAACCGACGGCACGCCCCCGCTTAGCAGTCGCCAAGAACAACGCCAATGGCGAGAAATCACCGATCAGGAATTTCACCGGCTGCAGCGCGACAGCCAACAAGGCCGCGCCACGTTGCTCGACTCGTACGGGGCAACCAACAAGGCCGAATTTTTCGCCGTGGCCACCGAATGCTTCTTTGAACTCGGCAGCGAAATGAAGGAGTACCACCCTCGGCTCTACGAAGCGCTCAGCAAGTTTTACCGCCAGGAAACGGCGCGCTGAAGGGGCGCGGCTTGAAGTGGCGAATACGAAATTCGGAGTGCAATGACCCCAAGGTGGCCATCCAACTCCAAACGGATGATTGCCACGCACTCTCCAGCCGCGTGACAAGTCTCCTGGCTGCGCGCTCGCTTTATTCGACCTCGAAGTCGGCGATCCAGAGCTGGCTCGAACGGTCTTCCGTGCGGGTGCTGGTCCACATCAGTTGCTTGCCGTCGGGAGAGAACACCGGCAGCACGTCGGCGCCGGGATGATCGGTGATCCGCACCGGTTCGCCAATCGTGAATTTGCCGTCCTTCACTTCATACCTGGCCAGATACAAATCGTAGTTGGGTCGCGCGTTGGGGTCGCTGTGATCGGCGCCCGACCAAATGATGTATGGCTTGCTGGGATGCCAGTACGGTCCCCAGTTCACGCCGTTGGTGTCGGTCAGCGCCGTGTCGTTCTGGCCATCGATCCCAATCACGTGAATCTGCAAATACTCCGGCTTCTTGCGGTCGGTGCGGTAGATCACCCACTTGCCGTCGGGCGAAATGAAGGGGCCGCCGTCGTAGCCGGGCGACTTGGTCAACCGCCGCACGTTCGACCCGTCGGAGTTCATCACGTACAGGTCGGCGTCGCCGTCGCGCATCGAACTGAACGCAATCTGCTTGCCGTCGGCCGAGTACGCTCCCTCGGCGTCGTAGCCGTACTCGGTGGTCAATCGCCTGGCGTTCTTGCCATCGAGGTCGGCCTCGAAAATATCCATGTAGGGATCGAAGTCCCACGAGTACCGGCGGCGGACGCCGCTCTTGCGGTCTTCCTCGGCCTGGCGAATCGCCGCTTGCTCGGTTTCGCCCAGCTTGGGGTCCAGATGGCTCGAAGCAAACAAGATTTTCTTGCCGTCGGGCGAGAAGTAGCTGCACGTGGTGCGGCCGCGGCCCGTGCTCACCAGCCGGGGTTCGCCGCCCGCCAAGGGCTGCGTGTAAATCTGGTAGAAGGGGTAATCCTTGGTGGTGGCCTGATAGATGATCTGTTTGCCGTCGGGCGAGAAATAGCCTTCGCCGGCCTTTTCCATGCCGGTGGTCACTTGCCGCAGATTCTTGAGCGTTTTGCCTTCGAGCGGCGTGAGCGGCGCGGCGCCGGGTTCGGCGGCCCTGGCTTCCATCCCGGTTGTCAAAATCGAGTGCGTTGCCAACAGGCAAATGCCAATCGCGCGGTATATCTTCGAGCGGGTCATGATATTCCTGGGATATTTACAGGTGGAAGAAGTTTTCGCGGAGAGAAAAAGCAAGGTAATACGTCGATTTCGATTATAGGTTGCATTGGAGCGCCAAGCCAACGCTGCCCGGTCATCGGCGGCAGGCAGCCAGCGAGCATGGTAAACTGCTAGCGCCCCTGGCAAAAACCTCGCTGACCGCAGCTCATGAGTGACAGCGCAGACCAACCCAACGGGATTGCAGCACCGACCGCCCGGCCCTGGCGGCGCTGGCACCGCTCCACCTGGCTGGTGATGGTCGCGGCCGCGCTCGCGCTGCTGCTGGCCAACCGGCCGGGCCGCATCGAACGGCAGCAGCCGTCGTACAACCTCGGACGGACCATTTATCACGGGTGGCCCTGGACACACCTGACTCGCGAGTATGCCGTGGCAAGGACCGTCGAACCGCGAATGCTGTGGGGCCGCGACGGCGACTCGGTGACACTCCATCGCGGCGCGCTGGCCGCGAATCTTGCCCTGGGCATGGGATTGGTTCTGGTGCTGGGAGGACTGACCGAGTGGCGCCGACGACGACGTCGCCGATTCTGGCAGGTTTCGCTAATCGAAGGATTTGTGGCCGTGGCCGTGGTGGCGGCATGCAGCGCAGGCTGGGGGTACCTGCTGCGGCAGACCGATCGCCAGGCGGCAGCGCTTTTGGCGCTCGAGACATCAAAACTGGAAATCGGCGGCATCCCCATGGGGCCGGTTGTCTCCGCCCGCTGGGAATCGCGGCTGCCCGACTGGTGGATTGCATTCTGGCCTCCCGACAGCCCGCCCCGGCCGGGCCGGGTGGTCGGCATTCATGCGGGCGGCACCAGGGTCGATACGGTGTTGAAAACGCTACCGCAATTTTCCGAATTGCGCGAATTGAGCGTAGCGCTCCATCCGCTTGACGATCCAGGGAACCTGGAGAACCTCTTGCGACTGAAGAACCTTTTGGTGCTCGACCTGGCCTGCGCGGGAATTCGCCGCGAATCGCTGGCGATCATCGGCAAGCTGGAATCGCTGGTCGATCTCGACTTGAGCCACAATCCGTTGGACGGCGCCGATCTTCGCGAGTTGCACGCGCTCAAGAAACTGAAATATCTGGATCTCACCAACACCGGCGTGTCGGTGGAGGGCGTGGACGCTTTGCAGGCGGCGCTGCCCGATTTGGAAATCAGCGATGATTGAGCATGCGGATCCCGCCCCATTCGCACGCCGCGGCGCCTTGCGAAGCGGTTCTCCGTGGGTGGCGGAAATTTGACGAGCGCCAAGCGGCTGACCAGAATGGCATCGATTCGCGCATCAGCGCGTGCCACTCCACGAACAATGCTTGGCAACGGACTCCGGATCTCGTGCCTGAGGATCACGCCCATGTCGAATTTCTCGTTTGGCTGCAAACCGCTGCGGGCTTCGGCGATCCATCTGGCAGCGGCCTGCCTGGTTGCGACGTGGATGACGGGAGGGGTTGGCGGCTGCGAAGTTTTCGCCCAGCAGCCTGGGAAAGCGCCGGCGGGGCAAGAGCGTTTGCCTAACTTTGTGATTGTGTTTTGCGACGACCTGGGCTATGCCGACATCGGCTGTTTTGGCGCCCAGGGGTATCAAACGCCGCATATCGACCGGCTGGCCCAAGAGGGCTGCCGAATCAACAGCTTTTACGTCACCCAGGCGGTTTGCTCGGCTTCGCGCGCGGGGCTGCTCACCGGTTGTTACAACGTGCGGGTTGGCATCCAGGGGGCGCTGGGGCCCGGCAGCAAAATCGGCATTCACGACGACGAATGGACGATTTCCGAAGTGCTCAAGCAGCGGGGTTATGCGACCGGAATCTATGGCAAGTGGCACTTGGGACATCACCCGCAGTTCTTGCCTACCCGGCACGGATTCGATGACTACTTTGGCCTGCCATATTCCAACGACATGTGGCCGTATCATCCCACGGCAGGCAAGAGCTTTCCGGACTTGCCGCTGTTTGACGGCGAGAAGATCGTCAATCCCAAAGTGTCGCCCGACGATCAGCGCCAACTCACCACGCAATACACCGAGCGCGCGGTGAAGTTTATTGCCGACCACAAGGACCAGCCGTTTTTTCTGTATGTTCCGCACAGCATGCCGCACGTGCCGCTGTATGTGAGCGACAAGTTTCAGGGCCGCACCGAGCGCGGATTGTTTGGCGACGTGATCAGCGAGATCGACTGGTCGGTAGGGCAGATACTCGCGGCCCTGGAAAAACATGGACTCGACGAACAGACCCTGGTGGTGTTTACCTCGGACAATGGTCCCTGGCTCAGTTACGGCGATCATGCGGGCAGCGCGGCGCCGCTGCGCGAAGGGAAGGGCACCATGTTCGAGGGGGGCTGCCGCGTACCGTTTGCGGCGCGGTTTCCCGGCAAGATCCCCGCGGGCACGGTGGTGAACGACATGGCGGCAACGATCGATCTGCTACCCACCCTGGCCCACCTGGCCGCGGCCCCGTTGCCGCCGCACAAGATCGACGGCGTGAACATCTGGCCGCTCTTGGCCGGCCAAACCAACGGCAAATCTCCGCGCGAAGTGTTTCACTTTTACTATGGCCGGCAGTTGGAAGCCGTCCGCGAAGGCAAATGGAAACTCCATTTTCCGCATAGCTACCGCACCATGGGCGGACGGCCCGGCGGCACCGGCGGCAAGCCCGCCAACTACGAGCAGGCGAAAATTGATTTTGCCCTGTTCGACATGGACGCCGACAAGGAAGAACAGCACAACGTGCTGCAAAAACATCCGGACATTGTTGCGCGCCTCAAGCAGTTGGGCGAACTCGCCCGGCGCGAACTGGGGGATAGCGCCACGGGGCAACCGGGGAAAGAGGTTCGACCGGTGGGCGCATTGCGAGCGAGCCCCTGACGGTTCGCTCGCCGCAGTGGATAGGGCGTGTCCATTTCTGCCCTGGCGCGGTTGTAACGATTGCGCGGCCGCCATCGGCAAGAAAAATGTGCCGCCCGGCAAGAATTTTCTCATCTTGTGACCGCATCAATCAGCCAAGTGACGTAGGGTTTGGGTTAGAGGTTTGTTGCGACAACCTCGCCTTTCGGCTGTTCTCCTTTCCCGCGGCTTGGCTTCGGCGAAGCCCATTACCCCTGATCTGGGGACCACTGGTCATGCGCGAAAAATCTCCTGTTGGCCATGCTTCGCGTGATCGACGCGGTTCAGCCACGATTGAATTGGCGGTTGCCGCGCCGGTGGTGTTTGTGCTGATCTTTGGCTCCCTGGAGTTGGGCCGCGCCATGATGGTGCAGCATTTGCTGACCACGGCTGCTCGCGACGGGGCTCGCACGGCAGTCCTCGAAGGCGCCACGGCCGAGTCGGTGGCCAACCAGGTGTCGTTGTTTCTAACGTCATCGTCGGTTGCCGGCGTGGAAGTTCAGGTTTCACCCAATCCGCTGACACTGGCGCAAGGCGGCGACGCCGTCACCGTTTCGGTCCAGGTGCCGTTCTCGTCGGTGAGTTGGCTGCCGGCGCCGTGGTTCATGGGCGGTTCGACGCTCGAGGCCTCGATCAGCATGCGGCGAGAGGTGTTCACGTCGACCAGCGAAGAAGAGGAATAGCCGACTCAAGATTTGCCAAATTGTCTGCACAGTCTTACCGAACACCGCCGGAAAATCTCCTTCCCTCCGGTGCATTCCCATCCTACCTCTGAGGCCCGCAATGACATCTCAACCAGCGTCCACTCGATCCAACAGGAGAAATTCAACTCGTCGCGGAGCGGTGATCGTATTCGTGGCGGCGATGATCGTTGTCTTGGCGGGAATGGCGGCATTCAGCGTCGACGTGGGCTTCCTCGCCACCACCAATGCCCGCATGCGCGCCGCCGCGGATGCTGCCGCCTTGGCGGGCGCGGGGGCCATGACCGATTTGTGGGATCAAAACCAGGTTTCGGCCGTGGCGTTGGACTACGCCCTGAACAATGTTCCGCCCTCGTACGGAACCGTGGCCAGCAACTCCAGCATCACCTTTGGAATCTGGGATCCCGAACTTCAAGTGTTCACTCCCAATGGCAGCACTCCCGAAGGGACCACGCCCAACGCCATACGCGTGGTGCTGGAACGAAACCAGTCCCGGGGAAACCCCGTGCCGATGTTCTTCGGCCGCATTTTTGGACAAAGCTACAAGGAAATGACCGTCGAGGCGGTCGCCGTGGGAGCGGTGTCGAACATCATGGCCTCGGCCACCAACCACAGTTCGGTCTACGTCACCTCGACCAAGGACCTCTCCAACGTGGTGCTGCTGTTCGAAGACGGCACCCACCAGAAATTCGATGGGCTCTCCAAGTACTCCGGCACCTTTAAGGGAACCGGCGAGCACGCTGGTAAAACGATCGTCGGCGTGTGGATCAAGTCGGGCTGCAACCACAGCAGCGACGGGCCGGGCTATGGCGAATACCTGCCCGACCCGCTCGACGGCACCACCATTCACGGCAAGCCTGCCAGCGGCTGCTCGCCGCACGTGACCGCGACATTCGAATCGACCGGGGTCGAGTTCTCCCAGTCCGGGGCATACAGCCCGGTGCGTCTGGTAAAGTAGCGCCAACGAGAGTTGCCGCCGATAACCAAGTTTTTTAACAAGCAGCGGCCCGCCGGGTAAATTCGGCGGGCCGCTGCTTTTTGTATTCCTTCACCGCCGCTTGAGGAGTCGGACCAGCAGTCGTTCATCGACCCGGCCGCGAAATCGTTCCTTGCCGTCGATCACCACCACCGGCACGCACTCGGTGTAGCGTGCCCTCAAGGCTTCGTCCTGATCGATATCCACCTTTTCAGGCTGTAGTCCGTGCGCGCGCAGCAGCGTTTCCGCCTGATCGCACAAACAGCAGCCGACACGGGTGTAGAGCACGCAAGACATGGGGGAATGACCGGAGGGCAGGGCAGATTGAGCGTGCTCCCGCCCGAGGATCGCGGCGAACCAGCGAGACACGCGAGACCACATGAGGCGACCCATCCAATCGGTCCGCGTCAGGCCAGCATTTTCTTGACGACTTCGCCCGCCACGTCGGTCAACCGGAATGGCCGGCCCTGGAAGCGGTAGGTGAGCTTGAGGTGGTCGAGCCCCATGAGATGCAGCAGGGTGGCCTGCACGTCGTGCACGTGCACGCGGTCTTCGATGGTGTTGTAGCCAATTTCGTCGGTCTGACCGATGGTTTGCCCCGCCTTGATGCCGCCGCCGGCGAACCACATGGTCGAGGCTTCGATATGATGATCGCGGCCGATCAGGTCGCGGGGTTCGCCCATCGGCGTGCGGCCAAACTCGCCTCCCCATACCACCAGGGTTTCGTCCAGCAGGCCGCGCTGTTTGAGGTCGCGAATCAGGGCGGCGCAGGCCTGGTCGGTTTCGCGGCAGCGGGCGTCGAGCGACTGGCCCAATTCGGTGCCCACGTTGCCGTGGTGGTCCCAGTCGGTGTGATAGAGCTGCACAAACCGCACGCCGCGTTCGACCAGCCGCCGCGCCAGCAGGCAGTTGTTGGCAAACGAGGACTTGCCGGGCTCGGCGCCGTAGGCGGCCAGCGTGGCCTCGGTTTCGTCGCCAATCTGCATCAGCTCGGGAGCGCTCGATTGCATGCGGTAGGCCATTTCGTAGGCCGAAATCCGCGTGTCGATCTCAGGATCGCCCACCACTTGCCGCCGCCGGGCGTTCAACGCGGTTACGGTATCGAAGAAATCGCCTTGCCGCTGATGGTTGTAGCCGGCGGGGTTGGTGAGATTGAGGATGGGTTCGGCCCCGCTGAGGAATGGCACTCCCTGATACGTGGTGGGCAGAAACCCGCTGCCCCAAAGAGGCGAACCGCCGCGCGGCCCGCGGGGACCCGATTGCAGCACCACAAAGCCGGGCAAATCGTTCGATTCGCTGCCAATGCCGTAGGTAATCCAGGAGCCCATGCTGGGGCGGAAGCTGAACTGCGGCGAACCGGTGTTGATGAACAGCTTGGCCGGACCATGATTGAAAACGTCGGTGGCAACGCTGCGGACAATGCACAGGTCGTCGGCCACGGTGGCCAAATGCGGCAAGCACTCGCTGATGTGGGCCTTGCTCTCGCCGTAGAACTGAAACTTGCGCCGGGTGCCGAGCAGCTTGGCGTCTTTGCGCAAGAAGGCAAACCGCTTGCCCTGCACAAACGAGTCGGGCACCACCTGGCCGTCGAGCTTTTGCAGTTCTGGCTTGTAATCGAACAGTTCGAGCTGGCTGGGCCCGCCGGCCATGAACAGATAAATGATTCGCTTGGCCTTGGCGGCGAAATGACCTTCCTTGGGAGCCAGGGGATTGCTGTCCGTGCCGGCGGAGCTTCCTCCGGCCGCGGCCGCAACTTCCGGCCGCAGCGCCGAACCCAACAAGCTCGCCAGGGCCATGCTCCCCAGCCCCAGTTGGCACTGCTGGAAGAAGTGCCGCCGGGTCACCGCTTGCAAGTGTTGCTGTTGTTGAGCGAATGGATGGAATGGCTGCTGGGTCATGGCGGGGGGGACGGTTGCAATTGCGGGGCGGGAAGGCGCCGGAAAGCGCGGGGCGAAGCGGGCCAAACGTTTGCACGCATGGGCACGATGGCAAGGGCCTCCAACTTTCCTCCATTCTAATGGCGACTGCCGGGAGATGGCTACCAAAAGTTGCCCGCAATTCGCGGAGACTAAGCCGGACAGAAGCGGCGGGTTCTGGCAGCACCCGCCGCCATCGTTGCCGGGTGGGGTGGGACTTGGGGACGGCATGCGGGGCGAAAACGCTATCGAACCGAGACCTCAACGACTTACTTCTGGCGAACGGTCGTCAGCTCCATCACTTTCATTTCCTGGCCTTCGTGGATCATGTACGACTCGATCACCACTTTGTCGTTGCTTTCAATCCGGACGACATCGCGGCCTTGCACGTTTTTCTTGAACACGGGGCAGTAGCACTCGGTTTGGAACCGAATCGTGCCGCCCGAGGCGTCGGCCTCGCCGACCCCGGCGCTGGTGCCCGTTCCCATGCTGCAGGCAAAGGTGTAGGTGAATTTCTTCTGCCCGTTGTCGTAGCCCATCAGGCCGCGGCCTTCAAAGCCCGACTGGCCGTCGAAGCCGGTGCCAGAGACTGTTTCTTCGAGGAATCGGCCGCCCAGGATCCATTTGCGCTCGATCACGCCTTTGGTTTCGATCGGCGGTTGGCTGGGGTCCATCCAGAATTTTCCGGTGTAGGTCCACTTGCCGGCAAGCGGCTGCAAGCGGGCATGCTCCGGTCCCGGCTTGCCAGCCTCGGCGATGGCTTTCAGGGCTTCTTCGGTGCTGGCGGGCGGCTGGTCGTCGGCAGTGGCGGTGGCCGTGGTGGCGGTGGTGGAGAGCAGCAGGGGCAAGGCCGCCCAGGCGGCAATCCGGCCAAGGGTCAGACGATAGAACTTCATGGCATTCTCCTGGCTTAAGGAAAGGATGGGGGGGAGAAACAGTCGGTCGCGTGGCGCGGACGCCATTGCCGGCCGGGCCGGCCTGGTGGCGGTCGCGGCGACCCGTCAGGACAAACGATCAAGCATTGCCAGCTGCGCCCGCCGCGCGCGCGGCTTCCGTTTCCGGCAAACCGGGCAATTCGAACACGGGGCGAATTTCGACAGTGCCTTTCTTCGCGGCGGGGATCTTGGCGGCAATGGCGATGGCTTCATCCAGATCGGCGGCATCCACCAGAAAATAGCCGCCGAGCTGTTCGCGGGTTTCGGCGAAAGGGCCATCGGTGATCACCTGCTTGCCGTTGCGAATCTGAAGACTGGTGGCCGTGGCCACCGGATGCAGCGGCGACGCTCCCAGGTACTTGCCGTGCGATTGCAATTCGTGGGTGAGGGCGATCGACTCGACGAAACAGCTTTCGCGTTCGGCTTCGGTCCAGGATTGTTCGTCGCTGTAGATCAGGAGCATGTATTTCATGGTTCGGACTCTGGGGGTTGAAAGGCTCCGCGCGGAGCAAAGCGCGGGTGAGAAGGCAATTTGGGAACCGCGGCAGCGGATGAAGGAACTTCCTCGGCTGGCCACACTTCCAGCCGCCCGCCGCGGCGCAAGCAGGGGTGCGCCGACAGCAGGCAAATGGCGTGGTTCAAATCCTGGGCGTTCAGCATGGCCGTTTCGCGCCACGGTGCTCGAATGGGGTCGAGCTTGGTTGCCGCGACGGCAGTTACTTTTCCTTGTTCCCAGCGCAGCACCATGGCGTTAGCGCTGGCGGCGACACCGCAATCCCAGTGACCGCCGGCACGAAGCGTCTGGCCATAAGCGAGGCACTCGCGAACGAACGCCGCGCGGTCGAGCAGCGACATGGCCGACCAGGTTGATTCGTCCAGATAACCCTGGCAAAGGTAGCGCATGATCCTCTCGACCATCTTCAATGCGTTTCGAGTTCACTACGACTGGGGCTGCATGTTGATCATCCAGCCCATGCCAAAGCGGTCTTTCAGCATGCCAAAGCACGGGGAAAAGAAGGTTTCGCCCAGCGGCATTTGCGCTTCGCCTCCTGCGGACAGCGCGGCATAGAGCCGCTCGGCTTCGGCCTTGCTGGTCACGGACAGCGCCAGCGAAAATCCGCCAAACGCGTTCTCGTTGGAGCAACCGCCGTCGGAAACCATCACCACGCTTTCACCGATTTGCAGCGTGGCGTGCATGACTTTGTTTTCCGAACCGGGCACCACCTTGTCGGGCGGAGGGGGCACGGGGCTGTCCTTGTAATGCAACATCATCACCACCTCGGCCCCCAAGGCCTGGCGATAAAACTCGATGGCTTCCTCGCAGCGGCCTTCGAAAAACAAATAGGGTTGAACTTGCATGACGTTTCTCGCTGAAAGGTAAAGGAAAGAAAACCGTCGTTGCTCTCAGGCCCCGGGCGCCGAGGACAACTTTTCGGGAAACGGGACGACGACCTCGGGGGTTACGACTTGGGGGCGTAACTCTCGATTTGAGCGCGCAGCTCTTCTTCCGCCTCGCGCAACTCGGGCGTGAATTCCGCGCCGAAATCGTCCGCCTCGAAGACAGGACGAATCTCGATTTGGGCCTCCACGCCGGTGGGGCAAGGGCAGCGCCGCACCCAATCGATGGCCTCTTGCATCGAGTCGACCTGCCAGAGCCAGAAGCCGGCGATCAGCTCCTTAACTTCGGTAAAGGGACCGTCGGTAACGACGGTCTGGCCGTTCTTGAAATGCACGCGCGCGCCGCGCGAGCTGGGATGCAGGCCCTCGCCTGCCAGCATGATTCCGGCTTGCACCAGTTCTTCGTTGAATTTGCCCATGTCGGTGAGCAACTGCTCGCTGGGCATCACGCCGGCTTCGGTGTCGCAGTCGGCTTTGATCAATACCATCACACGCATGTTGGCAACTCCTTCAACAGATAAGGCGAAACGAACGGCGTCGATTCGCTCATGAAAACATTCCGATTCGTTCACGCGTTCGGCTGCGACCGAATTTGCGTTCGTTCCCCGTTCGATCACCGCCGATGGAAAGGACGGAAAGCTCGATCGTTCTTGGCGGAACATGAGGTAGTCGCCTGGCAAAGCCGCCGATCGACAACGACTGGAAAAAAATTGGGGAAAGTTTTTGGGGAAGAGTTTTGGTCGCGAAAAAAATGGGCTATTCGTGCTCGGCAAGTTCGCGCAGCCGCCGCTCCAGGAATCGCCGTTCGGGCTCTTGCCTCGTGAGCGAGAGCGCCCTGTGGTATGACTCGCGGGCGGCGGCTGTATCGCCGAGGCGACGGCAGAGATCTGCCCGAGCCGAATGGGCGAGGTGATAATCGGCCAAATGCCCTGCCGCGAAGATGGCGTCGATGGCGGCCAAACCGGCGGCCGGCCCTTCGCTCATGGCGATCGCCACCGCGCGATTGAGTTCGACGACCGGCGACGGCACGACTTGGGCCAGCAGTCCGTAAAGCGCCACGATCTGTCGCCAGTCGGTTTCGGCGGCAGTGCGGCTGCGGGTGTGTACCGCCGCGATGGCCGCCTGCAAGGTATAAGGTCCGAGGCGGCCCGAGTTCAGCACTTGCTGCACCAGGGCCAGCCCCTCCGCAATTTGCTCCTGGTTCCAGAGCGATCGATCCTGGTCTTCCAGCAAAATCAATTCTCCGGTGGGAGAACTGCGCGCCAACCGCCTCGATTCTTGCAGCAGCATCAGCGCCAGCAGTCCCTGCACCTCGGGTTCGGGGAGCAGTTGGGCCAGCAGGCGACCCAGGCGGATCGCTTCGCCTGAGAGCTCGCCGCGGGTGACGCTCTCGCCCGACGACGCCGAATAGCCTTCGCTGAACACCAGGTAGATCACGTGCAGCACGGATTCGAGCCGTTGCGGCAAGTCGGCGGCGGAAGGAACCTGATAGGGAATTTTGGCGCTGCGGATTTTGGCCTTTGCGCGCACGATGCGCTGGGCCACCGTGGGGGCCGAAGTCAGGAACGAACTGGCGATTTCCTCGGTGGTCAGCCCGCAGACCTCGCGGAGGGTGAGGGCCATTCGCGCCTCGGGCGGCAAGGCGGGGTGGCAGCACGTAAAGATCAGCCGCAGCCGATCGTCTTCGATGCTTTCTTCGTCGAAGGCAGGCTGAGGATCGGCGGCGGTTTGCAACTGCTGGGCCAATTCGCCGAGCGAGGCATCGAAGCGGGCACGGCGGCGGATGGCGTCGATCGCTTTGAAGCGGCCGGCGGAAACCAGCCAGGCACGGGGGTTGGCGGGCACACCCGACGATTGCCATTGCTCGACGGCCGCGGCAAAGGCTTCGTGCATTGCTTCTTCGGCCAGATCGAAGTCGCCGAGCAAACGAATCAGCGTGGCAAACACCCGGCGCGATTCGGCTCGGTACACCGCGTCGATCGCCGATTGGACGGCGGCGCCATCGGTGGAGGGCGAGCGCGCGGCGGTATCGTGTTCGAGCGACATGGGTCGAAACATCCCCGTGGGAAAGGTTGCGCCACCAGCATGCCACGAAGTTTCCGCGCGGATCAACCCATGTTTTGCTTACGTTTTTGTCGCATCGACGCATGTTGTTGCGAGAGGGGGGATCGCAGCGCGGCACGGTTAGCGCGCCGTCGCGCGTTGCACCTTGGCGGGCGTCCGCCACGCGGGTCAAAGGATTGCCCAACAGACACGTCGAGCTTTTTTCTCTGCAAGTGGCTATGCTTTATAAGCTTGCAACAACCGCGGGGGTTCGTCACATTTCCCGGAAACGTTTCTGCTTTTCCCCGCGTCTTACTATTTGTCCCGCCCCAGGGCATGGCAGGGCTGGTTTCCCCACTCCTGCCGGCATGGTCTGCGCCATTGCCGCTGGGCCACCTGGGGTGAGACGCAGCGAACAAGGAACGTGCATGTCGGCTAACCCGGATCGGGAACGTCACCGGGCGTGGGTGCTCACGGCTCTCGAAGAATTCGAGGGACCGCTGCGCCGCTACGCCTGCAAGCTGACGGGCGATGCCGATGCCGCGCAAGACGTGGTGCAACACGCTTTCATGCGGCTCTGCGGCGAGCGCGCGGCCGACATTCACAACGTTCGCCAGTGGTTGTACGCCGTTTGTCGCCATCGGGCGATCGACCTGTTGCGAAAGGGGAATCGCATGCAAGCGTTGGATGGAACATCTGCCGACCGGCAGCCCGACGATCAACTCAATCCGGCCGAGGCCGCGGAACTGCACGACACGGCCGGTTGCGTGCGGCAAATCCTGAAGTCGCTGCCCGAGCCGCAGCGCGAAGTGGTCGACCTGTGGGCCGAAGGCCTGAGCTACCGCGAAATCGCCGGAGTGACCGACCGCACTGAAAGCAACGTGCGGTTGGTCATCCATCGGGCGTTCAAGGCGGTGCGGGCGCATCCCCTGGCGCAACAACTGCTGGCCGCGAATGGGCAAGCACAAACGAGTACGGAATTCGGTATTCAGAGCGCGGAGTGAGCCGGCGGCGCATGGCCGTTGGTGGAACACGCATGCCCTGGCGTGCCGATTGCTTGAATATCCGTTGGAACGAAAACCCTGGCAGCGGGCGGGGCCGTTGTGCTCCAAGTCCGCGCCAACTACCTGCATCACAAGAAACTATCCCCATTGATGGGAGCCAATGAATATGAACGCCAACGACCCTCGAATTACAGCATACGCCTTGGGCGAACTTCCCGCCGCCGAGCAGGCCGAAGTCCAAGCGGCTTTGGCTGAAAATGCCGCCTTGGCCGCCGAAGTGGACGAGATTCGCCAATTGGCCAGCCAACTCAAGCACGCGCTCGGCGCAGGCAAGTCGCCGGCGACATCGCAGGCCACGCGGCAGGCGGTGGAAGCGGCACTCGCGAATGGCGCCAGCGAAGCAACTTCTCCTGAGGAACCAAACGCACCCAATTCAACGCCAGCGGCGGCCGCGATCATTGCCGGCAAGGAGCCCTCGTTTTCGGCGTGGCCGCGCAACCGTCGCGGTTGGTTGGCCGCCGCGTTGGCAACGGCCGTGGCCGCCTGCATTGGAGGGCTGGTGTGGTTTTATCTGGGCGGCCGAGGATTGTATGACCATACGGCAATGACGGAACCCAAGGCGGCAACCCACCGACAAGGTTTCACGCAAGAGAGTCTCAACGAGAACGGTGTGCGCGTCCACGGCCTGACGCCAGATATGCAATTCAATGAACACCGCCCGTTCGACGCAGAGCGCGACCAGAATTCATCCGCGCCGAGATGGAATTTTCGCTTCGAAAATGGCCGAAGCTTCTCAGGTTCCCTAAACGGAGACGAATTGCGGAGCTTGGACGATTCGGCACCAGCCGATCATTTGGGCTTGCCCACTTCGGGCCCCACAGGCATGCCGCGAATTCTCACCGAGGGCGTGGACGATCGGAGTCAAGTTCTGGAGCGGCACATGCCGTTCCCCACCACCGAAATCACTGCCAACCCCTCGCTCGGTGAGCCTATGGGATCGGTCAGGGTTGTCGATCCCACCTCGCGCAGCGAAGCTGTCCCAGATTCGGTTGTACCTTCCCAGGAATTTGGCCGGCCCGACGTCAACAATGGCGGGTTTGCTGGTCGGCCGGGCGCTGGCGGTGAGCCAGGAGGCCCGGCCGGCGACGCGCCCGTCAATGTCCCCACGTCCGTCTGGCCACTTGAAGAACTCGACGAAGTCAGAGCGCTCACCAGACTCAACCGATTTGGGAAGGATAACGCCGGGGAAGGCAAAGAGGCTGCCCCCGCCCGCACCTGGCGACGCGCCGAAGCCACGCCCAACGCCAGCCGGCTGATGATTGGCGAGCACGAGGAATTGCCGCTGCAAGCGGTTCAGGCGAATGTCGAGATCGACGGCTTCCGAGCACGCGTGCTGCTCGATTGCTACTTCTACAACGACCGGGCGCAACAGTTCGAAGGCACGTTCAAGATTCGCCTGCCCAACGAGGCTTCGCTGTATTTCTTCGCCTTTGGCGAAACGATCTACAAGTCGCCCGAGCCGCCCAAGAAGAGCGATCCCGTGTTCTTTAGCGTGGAGCGGACGCGCGAATTGGGCACCGACCCCAAGGAGATCATGCGGGCTCGCAGCGAGACCTGGAAAGAGCCGAAAGAAGCCCGCGTGGTTCCCAAGGAAAAGGCCGCGCACGCGTATCGCGAAACGGTGCGCCGCCGTGTCGATCCGGCGCTGGTCGAATGGGCGGGGGCGGGGGTGTTTTCTGCCCGAGTGTTTCCGCTGGCCCCGCAAACGCTGCATCGGATTGTGATTGGCTACGACATGAACCTGCTGGAGGTGGGCGACGACCTGGTTTACCAGTTGGACCTCCCCCGCGATGTTCCGCAGAAGCTGGTCGACTTGCACGTCACCTCGCTCGGCAAGACCATGCCGCTGGTTGCTCCGGAAGTGAAGCCCACCCTGGTCGACGGCCGGTTGCATTACCACTTCGATCATCCCGAGATTCGCGGCGTGGAATTGCGTTTGCCTCAGCCCGGCGGGCTCATGCTCACGGGCCGCGACGCCGAGGTGGGCAACTTTTTCGCCGCCCGCTTCCGCGTGCCGGGCGAGAGCGGAAACCTGCCGGCCGACTCGGCGAGGCAGGCCAAGGAAGCCGTGTTCCTGCTCGATACGTCGCTCACCGCGGCGCCCGACCGGTTCAATATTTACCTGGAGCTGATGCAAGCCATCTTGCGCGAGAATCGCGACCGGATTGATTCCTTCCAGGTGCAATTCTTCAACGTGCATTCGCACAGTTGGAAGAGCGAGCCGGTGAAAAACACCGCGGAAAACGCGGCGGCGGCGGTCGAGTACGCGCAAACCCTGGCCTTGGAAGGCGCGACCGACCTGGGGCAAGCGCTGCGGTTCTGCCGCATGCTGGTTGCCCCGCCCGACAAGCAACCAGGCGCCCGGTCCTGCGACCTGTTCTTGCTTTCCGACGGTTCGGCCACGTGGGGAGCCGCCGACCTGGCCACGTTGACCGACGCCCTTCCGCCCGGTTGCACGCTGTTTGCGTACACCACCGGCATGGCAGGCGACGACACGCCGATGCTGGCTCAATTGGCGCAGGCCAGCGGCGGGGCATTGTTCTCGGTGGTGGGTCAAGACGCGTTGCCCCGCGCGGCCACGGCGCATCGTTCGCGTCCCTGGCAGTTGAACGGCGTATCACTCGACGGCGGCAGCGACATGGTGATTGCCGGCCGGCCGCGAGTGGTTTACCCCGGCCAAACGCTGCTGATCGCCGGTCGCGGCGAACCAACGGCCGCAACAGTTTCGCTGCTGCTCGAACAGGCAGGCGAACAGGAAACGCAGTCCATTGCCTTGGCGTCGCTGGCAAGCGACCTGGCGCCGCGCGTGTATGGCCAGGTGGCGACCGGCGGATTGGAAGACCTGCAACCTGCCACCGAAGACGTGGCCGTGGCCTACGCGCGCCATTTCCGCGTACCGGGCCAAACGTGCAGCCTGCTGATGCTGGAAACCGAGCAGGATTACCTGCGGTTCAACATCAAGCCGGAGGAAGACGCGTTCGTGGTGCAAAGCACGCTGGCCACCGAGGCGATGCGTTCGGCCGAGGTTCGCGCCGAAGAACTGCGGCGTTCGCCCAAGGCGGCCTTTCTCGCGTATTTTGATCGGCTGACCAAAATGCCGGGCATGCAATGGCAGCTTTCTCCCGCGCTGCGGATCGCAGCCGAAAGTCTCGACGACGACGCCTATCGGCTCTCGCCGCGACCGCTGAACGCCGAGTTGATTCGCTGGCGCGACCTGCCGAGCGGATACCAGGACGAGACGCTATCGGCGCGGCCCTTGGCTTATGCCGCGGTGGTCGCCGAAGCCCAACGCCGCTTTGCCGCGGCCGGCCCCGACGATGCCCTGAAGGCGCTCAGCTCGCTGATCGAGCTCAATCCAGGCGATGCGGTCCTTGCCCGCGACGTGGCTTACTCGGCCATGGAGTGGGGACGCGGCGACCAGGCTTACGATTTGTTCCGCCGCGTGGCCTACGCCCGTCCATACGAGCCGCAAACGTATCTTGCATTGGCGCAGTGCCTGGCTTCGGCCGAAAAGACCGAACTGGCCATGTTGTACTACGAGTTGGCCATCACCGGGGGTTGGGATAGCCGTTTCGGCGAGTTCACCCAGATTGCGGCGCTCGATTACCTGCGGCTGCTGTCGCAGATCGAGCGCGGCGACGTGACCACCAAGCTCAGCGATTTCGCCAAGGCTCGACGGCGTTCGCTGGAGGCCAATTACAGCGTGGGGCAGCCCGACCTGGTGGTGGCCATTGCCTGGAATACCGATGGGACCGACGTCGATCTGCACGTGATCGAGCCCACCGGCGAAGAGTGTTACTATTCGCACCGCGACACGCGCATTGGCGGCCACATGACGGCCGACGTAACGCAAGGATTTGGCCCCGAAATGTACGTGCTTCGCAAGGCGATCTCCGGCGAGTACAAGATTCGGGCCAAGTACTTCTCGAGCGACGCCAATCGAGCCAGCACCCGCACGCGGGTGTTCGCCACGATTTACCGCCACTGGGGAACGCCGCAAGAAGTGGTTGAGCGGCGCACGATAACTCTCGAGTCGGGCAAGGAAATGCACGACCTGGCGAAGATGATCGTCAAGTAGCAACCGGCGGCAAGGCAAGCATCGGGACCTTCCGGCCGAAGGTCCTGATGTTCATTGGCAATGCCTCGCCGCAAGCCAACCAGCGGCATGATGCCGGTTGGCGTCCATCGCGGTGCTTACGGTTGCTGCCGCGGCACGCGAATTTGCAATTGCTTCTTGTCCCAGCCCAGCTTCTCCACCACCTGTTCGGGGAATTCCCATCCACCTGGCTTATCCTGGTAGATGCGCACCTGGCTGTTTTCCGCGGCCAACGCCACGGCTTGCGGAATGTCGAGCACGCGGAGCACGTTGAGCAGATCGGGGCCGCCGTTGTGGTGACTGGTATCGAGGCGATGCAGGTCGAGCCGATGCACCTGGGGAATGAACAGCGATGCGTACAGGGCCACGCCTGCCATTTCGTCTTCGCCCTGCAACCACAGGGGGGTGTCTTTCAGGCCGGGCGTTTCGCGCAGCGCGGCCGCGGCTTGCGTCACGTCCCACACTTGCATGCCCGCGAGCGTTTGCCCTAGCAGCATGAAGCGGCGCCGCACTTGGGTTTGGTGGCGATCGTTGGGGTTCCAGGCGGAAAGTCCCACGCCGCGGGGCGCCACGTAGGCCATCGTCCAGGCGAAGTTCTTGAACATGCCCTGGGTTTGCTCGAAGGCCTTGTTGTCGGCCTCGGGTCCGTCGCCAGCCACCTTCAATTCTTCGGCCAGTTTCTCGGCGAAGCCGCCGCGATAGGTGGCCAAGAAACTGTTCCAGCCGTCGCGGTCCAGGGCGTTGAGCACCACCAGACTGGGTTTTTCCAAACCCGCTCGCTGCGCGACGTACAGCCTGAGTGGTGTGTGATGCTGGCTGATGAAGTCGTAGGCGGCCAGTTCCACGCCGTCGTGGGTGGCGCGAAATACTTCCTTCAACTCGCGGGGAGGCGCCTCGGAAGGCCACCCCCGGAAAGTCTTGTCTTTCAGCTCGTGAAGCAGTTGCTGCCGCGTTTGCTGCCAGGCGGATTTGTCCGGGGGAAGTTCCACGTTGGCGCGAGCGACAAAGGTGTCGTGGATCCGTGTGTTCTGCTCATCGGCAGGCAGGGTTTCGAACACCTTCAATTGATCGGGCTGGAAAAACTTTTCGGCCACCTTGTCGATCGGCGTTCGTTCGTTCTTGAGGAACCGGTTGAACCAGACGAAGGCGTGAATGTGCAATTCCTGCGTGTCGACGTGAGGGCCTTCGGTGATTTGCAAACCGAGGTTTTCGTTCTTGCCGTACAGGCGGTAGATGTCGCGAACCTGGGAATGCAGCCGAACCACGCCATCGAGAGGGAAGATGCGGTCTTTGTCGGTGTTGGAGATCAACAGTGCCCGAGGGGCGACCAGGGCCGCTACTTGGGCGTAATCCCAGCGATAAGCGTTCACCATGTACATGCAGTCGCAGTGGCCTTCCACGCAGCCGTCGACGACGTGATTGGTGAGATCGGTGATGCCGGCGACCGGCACCGCGGCCTTGATGCGTTCGTCGATGGCGGCAATCCACCAGCTATAGGCGCCTCCGCCCGAACGGCCCGTCACGCCCAACCGTTCGCCATCGACCTCTTTGCGGCTCTGCAGGTAATCGAGCGCGCGGATGCAGTTCCAGGCTTCGACACCGGCAGGCGTGAACCCGGCCGAGTTCCACCACCACATGTGGTCGAAGCCGCCTTCCCGGTTGCGCACGCCGTAGGTGCCGTGATGGCGGCCTTCGATTTCGCCCAATTGCAGGGTGTCGATCGTCAGGCATGCATAACCATTCCGCGCGAACCAGCCGCCGTGGTGCTGGTAGACCGACTTGCTGCCGTAGCTCACGCCGCCTTGCTTCACGTTGCCGTGACCGCACACATACAGGATGGCAGGCAGCGGTTCTTTCACCTCTTTGGGCAGATACAAACTGCCGGTGACATACAAGCCGGGGCGCGATTGGAAGTGGATTTTTTCGACGATGAACTCGGGATGCTCCACTCGACCGGTGATCTGCGCATGCAGCGGCGTTTTTTCCGGCAGCGGCGACAGGCCCAGCATGTACATCAGTTGGCCGCGGTACTCTTCGCGGCGAGATTCCCAATCCTGCAGCGTTTTGATGTCGGCCAGGCAATTGTCGGCCAACAGCCGGGTTTCGTGGCGAAAGTATTCGGCGAGTTGCTTGTCGCCGCGGCTCGTGTCGGGCGGGGCCGCGTCGGCATGGCGAACCGCGGTCAGCAGCAACATGCACGCCAACAATGCAGTGGCGAACGGCCGACAACAAACAAGAAAACAAGGCATCTGCGTACACCTCGGGCTGGGCCAATCGGGAGGGATGCGGTTAGGCTGGTCGATGCGGAGCTTTTCCGCAAAAGCGCGCCGAGGTCTTTCGACCCCTGTTCCCCTTCGCGGAAAGACCGCATTGAAAATGAGCGGGATTCAATTGCCTGATTGTGGCTGCCGATGCCGGGTGATGCAAGTTTTCGCTCTGGGCGAGCGAGGAGGCGGAGTCTTTATCGGGACTCCAACTGCAACGCAACGCTGATTTTTTGCTTGTCGGAATCGAAAGGGAACAGCATCAGCACTTCAAAGAAGTTTTCAGGATCGACCACGGCGGGGTAGATGGCGATGGCCGCTTCAGCCCGATCTTTGTCGAAGCTGAACGTTTTCAAAAGCTACGCAGCCTGTTTGCTGGAGAGTCGCTGCTTGGCCGCGAACGTGCGGACGAACGACATCCGCTGCTTGTCGAAGGTTTCACGCTTCAGAGCGTGCATCAGATTCTGAAAGGACTTATCGTCGACTGCCAGATGGGGCGAAGATTGGGTGGAGCGCAGAGCTTGCGCCAAATGGCCGGTTTCTCGATGGGCGCGGCCAAGCAGGCGTTCCAACTGCTGCCGCAACCGGGCGTCGTCCACTTGCCGGGCGAGCTTCAAGGCTTCCTCGAGATCGAGTTGCACCCGCTGTGCGGCCACTTCGGCCTGGTGCGGCGAGGCGTCGGAAACCCGCCCGCTCGATGACCCTGGCTGCGGATTTCCAGGCTGCGACTGAGCCATAAGTGATTGTGAAGCATTTATTTGCGTCAGAGAAGCGAATACCGCCAGGGCGAGGCAGAGGTGGCGAAGCATGGCGACATCCTTTGCGAGGGATGAACGGAAAAAGGGACGCGCGTGCCGCAAGGACGGTCGGATGGTTATTCGACCGGTAAGACGTTTTTTTCCACGTATACGCCGCGATCGGAAAGGTTTATGCTCAAGATTCGGGAACTGCCGCTGATTTTGTGCCAAAAGTAATCCGGCCCCCGGAAAATTGGCGGGGCGGCCAACCAAGCTCCCGAGCTACCCGCCCCGAATCACCACCTTAAACCATTTCATAAAAAAGACTTACAACATGCGGCTTCGTCCGCAATGCCGTTTATGAAGCTCGATTGTCAGCATATTCGCAATTTCTCGATTGTAGCTCACATTGATCATGGCAAGAGCACCCTGGCCGATCGCCTGCTTCAATTGACCGGCGCGGTCGCCGAACGCGATTTGAAAGAGCAACTGCTCGATGACATGGAGTTGGAACGGCAGCGGGGCATCACGATCAAAGCCCGCGCCGTCCGGCTGCATTACACATACCAGGGCGAACAGTACGAACTGAACCTGATCGATACGCCGGGCCACGTCGATTTTCACTACGAGGTGTCGCGGAGCCTGGCCTGCTGCGAGGGGGCCTTGCTGCTGGTCGATGCGTTTCAGGGCGTCGAGGCGCAAACGGTCGCCAACTGCTACGCGGCCCTCGAGCACGACCTGGCCATCGTCCCCGTCATCAACAAAATCGACCTCAAGCACGCCCGCGTGGCCGAAGTGCTGGAAGAAATGGACACCAGCCTGGGCATCGACGCCACCGATGCCTTGTTGGTGAGCGCCAAGACGGGCATCGGCATTCAAGAACTTCTCGACGCCATTGTGCAACGCGTGCCGCCTCCGACCGGCGACCCCGACGCCCGCTTGCAGGCGATGGTGTTCGACAGCCATTACGACGAGTACCGCGGCGCGATCACCTACGTGCGGGTGATGAACGGCACGGTGCGCAAAGGGCAGCGGATCAAGTTTCTGAAGGTGGGCGCCACGCACGAAGTGCTCGAACTCGGACAGTTCACGCCTCTGCGGCAACCGTGCGAGCAGCTACAAGCGGGGCAGGTGGGTTATCTCATCTGCAATATCAAGTCGATTGGCGACGTGCACATTGGCGACACGGTTTCCACGCCGGATGCCACCGAGCGCGACGCGCTGGAGGGCTACGAATCGCCCAAGCGGATGGTGTACTGCGGCCTGTACCCGGCCGACGGCGAAGACTTTGAAGAACTGCGCGACGCGCTGCAAAAACTGTCCATCAACGATCCCAGTTTTGAATTCGCCCCTGAAACCAGCGACGCGCTGGGGTTTGGGTTTCGCTGCGGATTTCTGGGCCTGTTGCACATGGAGATCATTCAGCAGCGGCTGGAAGGCGAAGCCGATCTCGACCTGGTGCAAACGGCGCCCAACGTGACCTACGAAGTCGTCACCCGCAAGGGCGAAACGCAGATCATCAACAACCCGCAACAAGTGCCCGACGCCGGCCAAATCGAGGAGTTTCGCCAGCCGGTGGTGCGGGTGAGCTTTGTGCTGCCGACCGACGAAATCGGGCCGGTGATGAAGCTCTGCACCGATCGCCGCGGCGTGTACGTGCGCACGGAGTACCTGTCTCCCACCCGGGCAATGCTGGTCTACGATTTGCCGCTGGCCGAAGTCATTTACGACATGCACGACCGGCTCAAGAGCATCACCCGCGGCTACGGCACCATGGATTACGAGCTGATCGGATATTTTCCGGCCGACCTGGTGCGGCTCGACATTCTGGTGGGCGGCAAGCGCGTGGATGCACTGAGCATCATTTGCCATCGGCTGGATGCCGAGCGGCGCGGCCGGGCCGTGGTGAAAAAACTCCGCACCGAAATCGACCGCCACATGTTCGAGGTGGCCTTGCAGGCGGCCGTCGGCACCCGCGTCATCGCCCGCGAAACCATCGCCCCCTTGCGAAAGAACGTAACGGCCAAGTGCTATGGCGGCGATATTACCCGCAAGCGCAAACTGTGGGCCAAGCAGCGCGAAGGCAAGAAGCGAATGAAGGCCATCGGCAACGTGGAGATTCCACAAAAAGCCTTCTTGGCCGTGCTCGACTCGGGGCAAGACCAGAAGAGCACGTAATCGTTTCGAGCGCCGCAGCGGCCGTGGGGAACATGCCTGCGCGGCGATGCTGGCCGCTACGAAGGGCAGGGCGATGAACACGCAAGTCGCTCAAACCAGGCTTCGTCTTGTCGCTCGAATCCGCACGGTGTCGTCGTCGCCTATTTCGCGTAAAGCGAAAGAGCACCGTGTTGCCGGTTTGGCGTACTCCGGTAAGAATCAGGGCGACGGCAGACTGGATCGAGCGCCGCGAAAGCACGCGAACGCATTCCTCGAGAACGCCCTCGGAGAACCATGACGACTCAATTCACCTGGTTGGGACACGGCAGTTGGGCCATCGAAACCGCCGGTCACAAGCTCCTGCTGGACCCGTTTCTCGACGACTCTCCCACCGCACCGGTCAAAGCGGCTGACGTCGAGGCCGACTTCATTCTGCTTTCGCACGGCCACGGCGACCACGTGGGCGATACCGTGGCCATTGCCAAACGAACGGGCGCCACGGTGATCGGCGTTTACGAGTTGTGCGAATGGCTCGCTCGCCAAGGGGTCGAGCACACCCTTGGCATGAACCTGGGTGGCGCGGTGACGCAACCGTTTGGCAAGTTGAAATTGACCCTCGCGCACCATAGCTCCACCCTGCCCGATGGTTCCCCCGGCGGAAACCCGGCCGGTTTTTTGCTGAACCTGGAAGGGGCCAACGTGTACTTTGCCTGCGACACCGCGTTGTTTTTGGACATGCAGTTGATCGGCGCCGCGGGCTTGGATCTGGCGGTGCTGCCCATTGGCGATCTATTCACCATGGGTCCGGCCGATTCGATCCAGGCGATTCAATTGCTTAAACCCAAGCGCGTGGCGCCGGCTCATTACAATACCTGGCCCCCCATCGCCCAAGACGCCAACGCCTGGGCAAACCAGGTGCGCCAAGAAACTTCGGCCGAACCGATCGTGCTCGAGCCGGGCGAGTCGTTCACGTTGTAATCGCTTCGTCCGACCTCTGTGGTCCGCGGTTCCATTCAAACACCAATTTCCGCACTCCTACAAAAACTCTCACAAGCTATTTTTTGCCATGCGTGTTCTCTCTGGCATTCAGCCCACCGGCCGCTTTCACTGGGGCAACTATTTTGGCGCCATCCGGCAATACATCGATTTGCAGGATGAGGACGAATCGTATTACTTCATCGCCAATCTGCACGCGTTGACGACGGTGCGCGAACCGGAGTTGCTGCGGCAGCTTTCGCTCGACGCAGCCCTCGATCTGCTCGCCTTGGGTCTCGATCCCGATCGGGCGACACTGTTTTACCAGTCCGACGTGCCCGAGATTTCCGAACTCAACTGGCTGCTCTTGGCGATTGCCCCGCTGGGATTGCTCGAACGCTGCGTGGCGTACAAGGAGAAGAAAGAGAAAGGCATCTCCGCCGACGCGGGTTTGTTTACCTACCCCGTGCTGATGTCGGCCGACATTCTGGCCTACGACAGCGACGTGGTGCCGGTTGGCGCCGACCAGGTGCAGCACATCGAAGTCTGCCGCGATCTGGCGGCGCGGTTCAATCACTTGTTTGGTGAAACCTTCGTGCTGCCCAAGGCCAAAATCCTCGACGATTCGGCCAAAGTGCCCGGCGTGGACGGCGAAAAGATGTCCAAGAGCTACAACAACACCATCGAACTGTTTGAAGAACCCAAGGCCATGCGCAAAAAGATCATGCGCATCCAAACCGATTCGCGGCCCATGGAAGACCCCAAGGAGCCCGAGGGGGACCACCTGTACCAACTTTATAGTTTGTTCGCCACGGCGGCGCAGCGCGAAGAAATGGCCGCGGTCTACCGCCGCGGCGGGTTCGGCTACGGCGAAATCAAGAAGGCCCTCGCCGACCTGGCCGATCAGTTCTTTGCCGAACCGCGCGCCCGCAGGGCCGAACTGGCCGCTCATCCCGAACAAGTACGCCAGGTGCTTGGCGACGGCGCCGCCAAGGCCCGCCGCAAGGCAGGCCAGGTTCTGTTGCGGGCACAGCAAGCCTGCGGCGTGAAAACCCGCTGACCAGGAAAGGTTCCGCATGCGGATTCTGTTGACCAACGACGACGGCGTTTATGCCCCCGGGCTGGCGGCCATGGAAACCGAACTGCGTCGCATTGCCGATGTGACCGTGGTATCGCCGATGACCGAGCAAAGCGGGGTGGGACATGCCATCACCTTTCTCACGCCGCTGATTGCCCGCGAAGTGTTCGACGGCGAACGGCTGCGCGGCTTTGGCGTGGAAGGCAGCCCCGCCGATTGCGTGAAGCTGGGCATTTCGGCCTTGCTAAGCGAGCGGCCCGACATGGTGGTGAGCGGGATCAACAGCGGCCTCAACGCCGGAATCAACGTGCTGTATTCAGGCACGGTGGCCGCCGCGATCGAAGGCGCTTTTTTTGGCATCACCAGCATTGCGGTGTCGCTGGAGTTCGACGAATTGGCCAACTACGAACGGGCCGCGGCGCTGGCCCGGCAAGTGATCGAGCAACTTCAGGAGCACGAAACGCCGGGCCCGCACTTGTACAACTTCAACATGCCCACCGTGGCGATGGAACAAGCGTCGCCGGAACTGATTCTGGTCCCCATGGGCGTGGCTCGATATGGCGAGAGCTTCGAGAAGCGGACCGACCCTCGCGGCCGCAGTTACTATTGGGCGACCAACGAGCCGCCTCCGCCGCCCAGCGAGCACGAAACCGACGTGACGGCGCTCGCCAAGGGGCTAATGACGCTCACGCCGCTCGACTTTGCCATGACCAACCAGCGCCGCTTGGAGGAAATGCAAAGCTGGCGGTTCCAACTTTAATCGTTTCCTGCGTGCCCAAATCGCCGCAAGCTGCAAGCGAGACTCGTAGACTCACCATCCGCTTGCCTCACCCAAGACAGAACATACGGCGGATATGGTTCCATTTACTGCCCAAGGCGTGATCCCCGCGTGCTTGCTCCCTTTCGATAGCGAGCTCGAAATCGACGAGCGCGAATACCGCAAGCATCTCGGCGACCTGGCGGCGGTGCGCGGGGTAACGGCGATTACCGTGAATGGGCATGCCGCGGAAGTGCATGCGCTGGCCTTCGACGAGCAGCGGCGCGCGCTCGAGATCGCGGGCGACGAAGTCGGCGACCGCGTTCCGCTGGTGGCCGGCATTTACACCACCAACTGCCGGCAGGCGGCGCAGCTCGCGCGGATGGCCGAGCTTTCCGGGGCTTCGGCCCTGCTGATTTTCCCCAACGACGTGTTGGCGCTGGGAGGACAACAGCGGCCCGGAATGGCGGCGGCCCACCTGTCGGCCATTGCCGAACAAACCGATTTGCCCTGGATCTTGTTTCAATACCCGCTGGCCAGCGGCTTGGGTTATCCGCTGGACACGCTGCTGATGCTCTGCGCGAAGTTCCCGCAGATCGTGGCCATCAAGGACTGGTGCCACGATCCGGCGCTGCACGAACGGCAAATTCGCGAGCTGCATGCGCTCGCTCAGCCGGTGAAGGTGCTGAGCACGCACAGCGCGTGGTTGTTGTCTTCGCTGGTGCTCGGTTGCGACGGGCTACTCTCCGGGGCCGGCAGCGTGATTGCCGAGCTCCAAGTCATGCTGTGGGAAGCGGTGCAGCGCGGCGACCTGGCCGCCGCCCGGCAGGTTGCCGGCCGCATCTATCCCGTCACCCGGGCGTTCTATCGCGAGCCATGGGTCGACATGCACAATCGCATGAAAGAAGCCCTGGTGCTGCTGGGGCGACTGAATGCGGCGTACGTCCGCCCCCCGCTGGTGAAACTTGGCGCCAGCGAAGTGAACGAAATCGCGGAGCACCTTCAGGCGGCCGGCCTGCTGTAATGGCGCCGCGAACGCCCGGCGGAAGCTGCTCGATCGCGCCACGATGGGAAACTTCAGCGATCCGCGCGTGGTTCGACACCGTGCAGGTGCCGCACCAGAAAATCGCTGCGTCGCCGAGAGCCGTAGGGGGTTTCGGCCGCGCCGTGACCGGCGCCGGCGATCACCACCAGATCGAAATCCTTGTCCGCCTGTTGCAACGCTTTCACCACTTGCATGGTCGAGGCGGGATCGACGTTTCGATCCAATTCGCCGACGATCAGCAGGAGCTGTCCGCGCAGCTTGTGTGCCTGAACCGCATTCGACGACGCCTCGTAATGCGGTCCCACGGGATGGCCCATCCACAACTCGTTCCACCAAATTTTATCCACGCGATTGTCGTGGCAGCCGCAGTCGGCCACGGCGACCTTGTAAAAATGATGATGGTCGATCAACGCCCTCATGGCGCTCTGGCCGCCGGCGCTGCCGCCGTAAATGCCGACTCGCTCCAGGTCCATCCATGGCCGGTCCTGGGCGGCCTGCTGGATCCAGGCAATGCGGTCGGGAAATCCGGAGTCGGCCAGGTTTTGCCAGCACACATCGTGAAATGCCTTGCTGCGCCAGTTGGTGCCCATGCCGTCGATCTGCACCACGACAAAACCCAATTCGGCCATGGCGTGCTGCTGCGCGAGCGTGCCGAACGCCTTGGGCACGAACGCGCCATGCGGTCCCGCGTAAATTTGCTCCACCACGGGATAACGTCTGGCCGGATCGAAATTGGAAGGGCGAATGATGATGCCATAAATGTTCGTCTGGCCATCGCGCCCCGGAGCCACAAACCGCTCGGGCGTGGTCCAGCCGGTTTCGAGCAGCAGTTGGTGGTCGGCCCGTTCCAGAACACACATCAACTGCCCGTCGCTGGACCGCCGCAATTCAATGATCGGCGGTTGATCCACGCGCGACCACTTGTCAACAAACCATTCCCGGTCGGGCGAGAATGAAACTTCATGCGTGCCGTCCCCCTCGGTAAACACCACGACCTCTCCGGTATCGAGATCGGCTCGGCACAGGTGCAGGTAGTACGGATCCTGCTCCGGTCGCACCCCGCCTGCCATCAACCAGACTTGCCGCCGCTCTTCGTCGACGTACTCCACGCGTCGCACGACCCAAGGGCCGTGCGTCACCTGCCGTTTGACTTCGCCCGAGGTTGCGTCATAGAGCCACAGGTGGTTCCAGCCGTCGCGTTCCGACATCCAAAGAATTTCGTTCGCCGCTTCCAACCGGCGGAAGAATCTTTTCGTGTTGTATTCGATGAATGTCGATGAGGTTTCGTCAATGAGTGTAGACGCTTCGCCCTGGTTGTCGACGACGATCACGCGCAGTACCTGGTGCCCTCGCTGGTTGTAGAGGAACGTGAACCTGCGCGAATCGCGATCCCAGCGCAGTTCGCTGATGCTCCACGGATGGGGAAACAAGCCGTCCGCGATCGGCACCGCTTGCTTTGTCGCCACCTCGAACAACCGCGGCCGGGGGTGCGCGATCCGATCTCCCGGCTTGAGGTAATTGAACGTGTGCAGCCTTGGTTGCAGTTGGTCTTGCGGAGACGACTCGACCAAATGCACCTCGCGTTTCTGCGGGGCCCGGGTTTGCAGCACCACAAATTGTTTCGAGTCCGGCGACCAATGCACCCTGCCCGAATAGGCATCGTCCGCGGTTCCGTCGTGGGAGAGCGGCATCTCGTTAGTCTCGCCATCCTGCTGCGGGAGAGCTTGCAACACCACGTTATGATCGCGGAAGCGGACGGTCCAGCGGCCGTCGGGCGAGCGATGCGAATCGCCCGCTGAATCCGAGGCGCTTGGTCGTTCGCGCGGCTGCACGTCGTTGGTGATGATCGCCCTGCCGGGTTCGCTGGCGGCGACGAAGCCCACCAGCGGCCGATCTTTCAGGTCGGTTACTTCCCACACGTGGCCGGCGTAGGTGTGCTGCCGGTGCTCGCCGCCCGCGGCAACGTTGGCATAGGCGACTCGGTTTCCGCCAGGATTGCGCCAGAACAAGCGCACGCCGTGCGGCGACTGGTTGACGAAGGTGATCGCGGACTCGCCGCCCGTGGTGCGGCTGGCGGCGGGAATGTCGATCAGCGGCGGCAACGATTCGTGTTGCGGATCGGCCGCCGCGATTTCCTCGAGAACGTACGAGGATAAATCGCATCGCCACCGGCGGCGATCCGCCGAAAAGCGAATTTCCTTGAGATCGGGCTGGACCGTAAGGTTGCCCAGGGGCAGGGCATCGGCCGCGACCTTTCGCTTGAGGCTGTCGGCAAGCGCGGCGGCAAGCTGCTGGTGGTCGAACAACAAACCGCGTTCTCCCCGCGCGGCATGGACCAGCACGAACTCATGCTGGCGTCGTCCGCTGGCGACGCGATACCAGAAATGGGTCGCATCGATCCATTGCGGTTGCACCTCATCGCGAAATATGGTGTTCTCGACCGATTTGCGCAAGTTCGCGGCCCGATCGTAATCGTCACGCGTACCTTGCGCGTACACGCAGGCATCGAGGGCAAGGATTGCCATGGCCATCAACAGATACCAACCGCTTCGTCCCGTCTTCATGCGCCAGTTACTCCCACCTCGAACATCCGTAAGCCCGCGAGAACTTCCCCGTTCTCAAAGGCAATCCGCGTCTCAAGCTGCGGCGACACCGGACGAACCGGAACCGCACGATCTCTCTCGCGGCCGCGCGGCAGAACGCCATGATCCGCGGCACCCTCCGCGGTTGGAAGTGTCGCCGCGAAAATTTCTCGGCCACGCCAGCACGGCGGATGCTTTTAGCCATTGCTGTTTTTTAGGGCACTGACATTCGCCGTTTATTTAGCGCAGTCTGAGAAGGCGTGGCCGCTGCGGAGCGGCTCTTTGCAACTCTGTCTCAATACCGGCCTTCGTCGCGCCAAGCGGGAAATTTTTGGGGCGGATTTGTTTGGGGTTCCGAGGCGGCCTCCCTAGACTTGAGGTTCTATTCGTTGTGACCCTCAATCGATTGGGGAGTGGATCGATGCTGACTCATTCGCGTCGACATTTTTTATGCGCGGCAGCCGGACTGGGTTCCGCGATCGGCGCCGGCCTGTGGTATCACCAGGGCCGCCATTCGTCCACCGAACATGCAAGCTCAGGCTTGCCGAACGAACCGCTGATGCCGCTACACACCATCCGGCAACGGTCGGCGGCGCTGGGCACCGAGGTGGAAATCACTGTATTGCACGCCCAACCTGACGTAGGCAAGGCTGCCATTGCCGCCGCATTTGCCGAGTTGGATAAGATCGAAGACTTGATGAGCATTTACCGGCCCGAGAGTCAATTGTGCCGGCTCAATCGGCTGGGAGTGCTGGATGCGCCGCATCCCTATTTGGTGGAGGTCTTGCGACAGGCCGAAGCAATTTCGCAGCACACAGACGGCGCATTCGACATCACCGTCCAATCTCTCTGGCGGTTGTATCGAGAAGCGCATCTGTCCCAGCGCATGCCAACTGCCGACGAAGTTGCCGCGGCCCGCGCGCACGTGGATTGGCGGCAGGTGGTCATTGGCGACCATCAAATCCGCCTGGGCAACGACCGCGCGCGGGTGACCCTGAACGGCATCGCGCAGGGATTTGCCACCGATCGCGTGCTGGCCGTGTTGCAGTCGCATGGTGTTTGCCACGCCTTGCTCAATTGCGGAGAACTCGCCGGCTTGGGAGAGAAAGATCCGGGCCGACCTTGGGTGGCAGGCATTCAACATCCGCGCCGCGACGATGCTTACATTGCGGTCGCCGAACTGGATGGGCGAAGCCTGGCCACGTCGGGCGACTACGCCAGCTATTTCTCTCCGAACTACCGAACCCATCACCTGTTCGATCCACGGACCGGCCGCTCGGCGAACGAGTTGGCCAGCGTTTCGGTCGCCGCGCCCACGGGCATGCTGGCCGATGCGCTTTCCACGGCCGTATTTGTGCTGGGGCCGGAACGGGGGCTCGAGGTGATTCAGCAGTTCGCTGGGGCCGACGCGTTCTTGGTGACGAAGGATGGCCGCGCGCTTCGCACCTCGGGTTTTCCGTTGCAACAAACGTGAATCGGGCAATGCCCCATCGGCTTTGCAAGTCGCGACCGCCAACCCTGTGACGCCCCCGGCAACACGACACTTTTACCCAGGGCGTAGCCAACAAGATTGTCAACGGTCAGAGAACACAACCCACGCGCCGCGGGAAACATTCGCGGCGTTGAGGAGGCACAGCACATGTCCAAGTTTGCCGCATCGAAACGACACCAGGCATGGCGTTCATTGGTCGTGGCGTGGGTGGTTGGCGTAATCGCCTGCGCTGGCGAACTGGCGCGCGCCGCCACCATCGAGTTTCTCAGCGGCGCCCGCTCGGAGTGCACCATCCTTTCCAAGGATGAAAAGCTGTTGCACGTGGAAATCACACTAGGCGGCCGGATGATCAAGCGGAGCTACCCGCTGAGTTCGATCCACGCCGTGACCATCAACGACAAACGCTACGTGATCAACGAAAAGTCTGGTGGCGGCACGGAGCCTGCCTCGTCTGGCACAACGCGGTCGACGCCCATGAGCAGCTCGACTCCCAACGCCTCGACTCCCAACTACGCCGCGGCCGGAGACGGCAATCGCAAATCGAAAGCCGAGGTCGAAGCCTTGATCAACCAGCTTGGCCGAACCCCGCCCGACTGGTTTGACAGCACGCAGCTCAACTATCCGCAAACGCTCGATCTTTCCTGGCCCGAACCGGCGCCTGGCGGCTGGAACAATCAAAAGAACGTCGGGCAATTCGTTTGGGACGTGATCAATCCGAATCCCAACCGGTGGCGCGAAGGGGTCAAGCTGATGCACCACTTGCTCACGATCCACAAGGACAATCCCAGCACCCGCAATCGAATCATGATGTCGTTGGGGCGAATGTACCACGACCTGCACGAAGATTACGCGCGGGCGGCATTTTGGTGGAAGGCCGCCGGCGTGGATCAAACGGGCAGCACGCACTACGGGGCGATGGTGCATTTGGCCGAGTGCTACGTGAAGTTGGGCAACAAGCAGATGGCCATCGATCTGGTGAACAAGATGCCGGCCACGGTTCACGGCATCAAGTTTTGGGCCGACCTCGGCGATATGACTCGTGCCCTGCAACTCGCCGATGCCTTTGTGAAGCAGAACGCGCCGGGAGTGGACGCGGCCCTGATGCACGTGGCCGATGGCTACCGCCAGGCGGGGCAGTTCTCGCAGGCACTGGCCAACTACCAGCGCGTGTTGACCTTGCAAGCCCAAGGCAACCAGCAGCAGCGACTGCAGAAGACTCAAGCGAGGGCACAGGCGAGCATCGACGCGATCAAGCTGTTCGACCTGGCCGACCCCGCGCGCGTTCGCGATGGCAGCTACACGTCGTCTTCGTTGGGTTACGAGGGGCCGGTTCAAGTGACGGTAACGGTGGCGTCGGGGCGGATTGAAGACGTCCGCGTGACGCAGCACCGCGAGAAGCAGTTTTATTCGGCGCTGACGGACACCCCGGCCAAAATCATTGCCAAGCAAGGCGTGCGAGGCGTCGACGCCACGAGCTCGGCGACCATCACGTCGGAAGCGATTATCAACGCAACGGCCAAGGCGCTCGCTTCGGGCGCCCAATGAACGGGCCTTGCTTGCTCAGGGCCGGTCGTGCGTGACAGGTGGCAACGCCGGGTCGGCTTGATGCCGCTGTGCCCTCAGGAAAAATCGCATCCTTCCCCAGAAAGCTCCGCACCATGCGTCTTGATGTGTTCCTTCCCTTCTTGCGCAAACCTCGCAAGGGCCAACCCCCGCCCGTCGACGGCTGGATGCTGCGCTTCGCCAAGCAGATGCTTCCGGCCGCCTGGTTTGCCGATCGCACGGCGGGCAAGCCGGGCAAGTTGCGAAAGGCCCTGAAGCGCTTAGGGCCCAGTTGGCAGTCGGCGCCACTGCGGCGCGTGGTGCAAACGGTGTGCTTCGCGCTGTTTCTGTTGTTGTTCTTTTACGTGGCCTGGCCATACAGCGCCCGGCCCGCCGTGGTGCTCAACGACTTTCGCCCCGGCCCTCTTTCCGCGGACAACCAAACCGAGCTTGCGGCTCCAGACGACCTGGTTGCGAGGAAGCTTTCGCCCGGCAGCGTGTGGCATGTCGCTGCCAACTCGATCGATGGTCCGGCGTATCTTGGGCCGTTTGAGGTGGTTCGGGTCGATGGGGAGCGGGTGACCATGAAGGCGACCCCGGAAGTCGCCAACGAAGTGCTGGAAGAACTGCGATTCGACCCGGGCGGACCGTGGCTGTTGGGGGAGCAACCTCCGGGGGCCTGGCCAAGTCATTACGCCGATTCGTTGGCTGCCAAAGAGACGATCGCCGCCGAGAGCTTTCTGATCATCGACCCTTTGGTGGCGATTTCGACCTCGCTGGCAGCGAAGACCTGGGTTTGGTCGCTGGTTTTCGCGGGAGGGATTCTGCTCGTGGGCGTGCTCATTCCACGGGGGTTCTGCGGCTACATCTGCCCGCTGGGAACGCTGATCGATTTGTTCGACTGGTCGATCGGCCGGCGGGTGACGCGATTTCGCGCCGCGGACAATGGCTGGTGGGTGCATCTCAAGTATTACCTGCTGTTGGGAGTGCTCCTCTGCTCGGTGATGGGAGTCCTTTTCAGCGGATTCGTGGCGGCCATTCCGGTGATCACCCGAGGGCTGCTGTTCGTTTTTGAGCCATTTCAAACGGCCGCGAGCCGCGGGTGGCACAACGTTCCCCCGCCCAACGCGGGGCAGTTTGTTTCGTTAGCGCTGTTCTTGGGAGTGCTGGGGCTGGGGTTGCTGAAGCCGCGATTCTGGTGCAAATACGTTTGCCCCAGCGGCGCCGTGTTTTCGCTGGGCAACCTGTTTCGGTTGAGCGAGCGGAAGGTGGAATCGAGTTGCATCCACTGCAACAAGTGCGTGGAGATTTGCCCTTTTGATGCCATTAAGCCCGACTTCACCACGCGGACGACCGATTGCACTCTGTGCCAAACGTGCGGCGGGGTGTGCCCCACGCACGCGATCAAGTTTGTCGAGCGTTGGAACACCGTCGAATTAAAAGTGTTGAACGACCCGCCAACGCATGAAACGCGGTTGGGGCGGCGGGGATTTCTTTCAGCGGCTGCGGGCACGGCAGCGGCGGTGGCGGGAGCACTCGGGCTGACCGCCCTGACCAAGGCCTACGGCGCTCGGCTGGCAGACGGCACCCGCCCGCTCCCGGTTCAGCCGCCGGGAAGCGTGCCCGAGCAGGAATTCTTGCAGCTTTGCATCCGCTGCGGGGAGTGTTTCAAGGCCTGCCCGAACAATGTGCTGCAACCCTTGGGCTTTGAACAGGGACTGGAGGGCCTATGGACGCCGGCCGTGAAGGCCGACTGGTCGGGCTGCGAGAGCAGTTGCAACGCCTGCGGGCAGGTTTGTCCCACCGGGGCCATTCGAGCCATTCCGCTGGAGGAAAAGCGGTTTGCACGGATGGGGCTGGCCATCGTCAATCAGCAAACCTGTTTGCCGATTGCCGGGCGCGAAGCGTGCCAACTGTGCGTCGATGAATGCGTGTCGGCCGGCTACCACGCGATCGATTTCGTTCGGGTGGGGACCGAGGTGGACGAACTGGGGCTGCCGATTGAAGGTTCGGGCTTTCTGGCTCCCAGCGTGGTTGCCGAAAAATGCGTGGGCTGTGGACTCTGCCAGACGCGGTGTTACGCCATCAATGTGGCTGAGAAACAACTCCTAGCCGAATCGGCCATCGTGATTCAAGCGGGTGCGGGTCGCGAGGACCGAATGATGCAGGGTTCGTACCGCGCTTTGCGCGAAGCGGAGCAGCAACAGCGGCTCGAAGAACTGCAAAAACGGCAGATGGAAAGCCCCGACACGTATTTGCCCGATTTTCTGAAATAGCCCTGCAGCCTGGCCATGCGCGGCGCGCGCCGACCAGGCCAGACACGCGCCCGGCCGCAAGCGCGCGATGGTCTTTTTGCGCGATGGTCTTATTGCGCAATATTTTTTGTTGCGCAATGTTTTTATTGCGCGGTGGTCTTATTGATGGCCGTATTTCTGGCGCAGTCGGCGGGCGGCTTCGACTTCGTTCTGTAGCTTGACGTAAACTTCGTCGATGCTCACTTCGGCGGCCGAACCGGGAGCGAAGCCGCAATCGGGGTTCAGCGTGATGCGTTCGGCGGGCAAATGCTGCATTGCCGCTTCGACACGTGCCATAATGGTTTCGACCGAGTCCACCTGGCCGGGCTGGCAGCTCACGCAGCCGAGGCCCACCTCGATGTTTTCCGGCAAATGGCGAAAGACCGACATATCGCCCGCACCCGGCGTGGTGAATTCCATCGTCACGTGATGGACCTTGAGTTTGCCGAGTTGCGTGAGGATGGGGTCGTAACCGCCGCGATGCTCGGCTTCTCCGCGGGCTCGCGCACCCGCGCGACGGCAAAGATGCACCGCCAATTTGACATCGCTGACCGCGTCGGCGACTTCGTTGTCCATGTCGACGGCAAAGTCGGCCGCCTGATCGGGGTTGGCATAGCCGGCGCGAACCTGGGGATCGACAAACAGGCAGAGATGCGGATCGTCGATCTGCACAATGGATACGCCTTCATCGCGGAGCAGTTGCAACTCGCGGCGCAAGATCGGCACGCAATCGCGAATGAAGGCTTCGCGCGTGGGGTATGCCTTGGCGGACTTCACGGGATCCCACATCCGTTCGCCGAGCAATGCCGGCGCCGGCAGGGTTGCCTTGATGGCGCGATTGGTCAGCTTTTTGAGGAAGGCGACTTCCTTGGCGATGAAGCCCGGCTGCTTGGGAGACAGCTTGTCGACGACCACGGTCCAAGGGCGTCCATCGGCCGGATTGCGGCTGAGTTCGAACCCGTGCGCCAACTCGGCGATGACGCCGATATACGACTTTCGCCACCACTCGCCGTCGGTGACGACGTCGAGCCCCGCCGCCTCTTGCAGCGCCACGGCAAAGTGAATGGCCGAGCCCATCAGTCGCTGGTAGTCGTCGGGTGAGAACGGGCTGTCGTCCGCGATCAGATCCCGGACAAACGCCGGCCGCGGCAGCGAGCCAATCACCGAGGTGGGGAACAACAGGTTTTGGTTCATGATTATCTCCCGAGGTGGTCCGACTCCCAATATCGCCGGGCGTATTCGAAATCTTCTTGCGTATCGACCTCGATGTAGCCGCCGGGCGTGTCGACATGAACGGGCCGGGCCTTGGCCTCGATCATGTCCTGCAAGAGATGAATCAGATAGGCCTTCTCGAACACCTGGGCCTCGCGCCATGGCCGCCCGGCGTAATCGCCGCGAACGCGATGATAGTGCTCGCGGAGCATCGCGGCTCCGGCGGCCGAAAACTTGGCCACGCCAATATACTCGCCGTAGGCGTCGGCCTCTTCGATGTTGCGATGAATCCTGGTAACCGTGCCGTTGTGGACCGTCACTTTCTCGGCATCGTCGGAAGGATGTTGCAAGCGATGCTCGTAGCGCCGCAACCACTGGGTATCGACGCCCAGGGCAATATCGGCCGGCGAGGCGGCCAACTGCGCGATCACGCCCGGCGTGAACAAAATATCGGAATAGCAGCAGATGAACGGCTCGTCCATCAGGTCTTCGGCGCAGAACAGCGACGCCAGGATGTTGTTGTTCTCCCAGTCGGAATTGTGGCGGAAGTCGAATTGAGGATAGTCGCGGCGCACCTTGTCGATCTGGTAACCGCCAATGAAGGCAACGCGGTCCAAACCGTTGGCGCGAAACGCGTCGAGGGCCCACTCCAGCAAGCTCTTGCCGGCTACTTCGGCATAGCACTTGGGCGCGTCGGCGGTGGTAGGCATCAGCCGGCTTCCCCGGCCGGCGGCAATCAGAATCACTCGCATGTTCAGGTTCTTTCCTCGCGGTGGGCCGTGCGGTTCCACAATAGTCCGGCAAATACGGCGGCGGCGAAGGCCCAACCGGCCCAAATGTAAATCGCCGTTTGCCAGCCGCCGTGGCTGGGGTCCTTGAAATATCCCGTCACCACGTCGCCGGCCGAGGCCCCCATGTAACCCACAAAGTTCACGAACCCGGCGGCGGCGGCAGCGGTTCCGCGACTGGCCAGGTCGGCCGGAGCCGTGCCCACCAACAACACCTGCGGCCCGTAAATGCAAAATCCAATCACCATCAGCAGCGCCACGGTGCCCCAGGCGCTGTATTGCGAGACAGACTCGTACAGCAAAGTCAGCGCGCCCAGCGCGAGCAGCAATACGCAAATCACGGGAGCACGTCGACTGCCGAAGAAGCGGTCGGTCGCCCAGCCGGCCAGGTACGATCCGGCCACCGCTCCGACGGCCAGCACAATGTAGTTCAGGGCCGCCTTGCCGACGCCAATACTCTGCACCTTCATCAGATGCGAAATACCCCAATCCAGAAAGCCGTAGCGGCAGGCATTCAATAAGCCCAGCGATAGCCCCAGGAGCCAGAGGGCGGGGTTGGACAAGGTGATCAGCAGATTTTCCAGCCAGTCGGCACGGGGCGCTTCGAATTCGCCCAAGACGGATTGGTGTTCCGTCTGGGGTTGATCGGAGGGCGACTCGCGAAGGAACAGCAGCATGAACACGCCGGTCGCGGCGAGAATGGCGGCCGGCACGTACAGCGCGCCGCGCCAGCCGAGAAACTCGGCCGATTGGCCGGCTACCAGGTACGTCAAGCCCAGCGTTACCTGGTAACCCGTGCCGATGATGCCAATCGCCTTGCCGCGGCGCCAGACGGGCACCCAGTTGCCGACAACGCGAACGGTCGGCGGCCAGCCCAGCGACTGGCAATAGCCGTTCATGGCCCAAACGAACAGCAGGAAATAGAAGCCGGTGCTGAAACCAAACAGCACATTCAACGCCGCCGATCCAAACATACCCAGCGCGAGCATGCGTCGCGGCGAAAATCGCTCGGCCAGTTGACCGTTGAGCAACTGCCCCATTCCGTAGGCGATTTTCAGCGAGGCTAAAATCCAGCCGGTTTCCTGGCTCGAAAGACCAAGGCCGCCTTCGCCCACCGAAGTTTCCATGCCCGGCACCGCAGCCGACAGGTTGGTGCGGCAAAAATAAAACGCTCCATAAGTCAGCCACAACGTCCAGACGACGCCCAACTCGCCCGCACGACGTGTAGCGGCAGGCACATCGCCAGTGTCCCTGGTGGCAGGCGGGGGAGGCGATCCTGAGGGCGTTTGGGAGGACACGTCCACTCCGACAGGGGAAGAGATGCGGATAGTAAAGCGCGCGAATCGAGCGTCCTGTGCCCCGGCGGAAAACTGCGGCGTGGATGAAACAAGCAGAGCCTCGCGTCATGGCCCGAATCGACGGGCTCCATGGCGCCCATCTCGTAGCACGAGGGGTTCTGGCGAGGGGGGATACCCCCTCAGGGTACCTTCTCCATTCTCAAATTCAATCGCGTCCGGCAAGATTCAATCGCCGGCGACCAGGCAAGCGGTTGGTGATGCACGGTTGGCGTTGCCATCAGGGAGAACCGCAGCTGGCAATCACCGCATCGGCAACTTCGGTGGTCTTGGCGTTGCCGCCAAGGTCGGCGGTCAACCTCTTGCCCTTTGCCAGCATGCGACTGACTGCGTGCTCGATGGTCGCCGCGGCCTCGCCGGCGGCCGGGTCGCGGTGCCGCTCGGCCAGCCAGTCGAGCATCATGCCGGCCGAAAGGATCATCGCCAGGGGATTCGCCGCGTTTTTTCCAGCTAGTTGGGGAGCCGAACCGTGGGACGGCTGAAACAGGGCATGCCGGTCGCCGATTTCACCCGATGGCCCCAGCCCTAAGCCACCGACAATGCCCGCCCCCAGATCCGAGAGTATGTCGCCAAACTGGTTCTCCATCACCAGCACGTCGTATGCCGAGGGATTCTGGACCATGTACAAACTCATGGCATCCACGTAAGCGACGTCGGCTGCGATCTGGGGATATTCGGCTGCCACTTCCAAGAATACTTTTCGAAAGAATGCGAAGCTGCGAAAAATGTTGGCTTTGTCGACGCAGGTGACCGTCTGGCGTCCATCGAGCGGACGGCCCTGGCGGCGCTGAGCAAGCCGGAAGGCAAAATCCACGATCCGCCGCGTTCCCTCGCGCGTGATGACGATGGTGTCCGTCGCGACCTGATCGTTCAGCAAACATCCCCCGCCGAACGACGCGAACAGCCCTTCCAGGTTTTCGCGGACGATCACCATGTCGATTCCGGCTTCGGCCGTGCGCAGCGGGCAGGGAACGCCTGGATACAGCTTTACGGGTCGCACGGCGGCGTACACGTTCAGAGCTCGCCGCAGTCCCATCATGATGTCGGGCTGGACCTCGGTGCCATCGGGCTTGCGCACGTCCGGCAAACCGACCGCGGCCAGCAGCACGGCGTCTGCCTCCAGGCATTCCTTGAGAACTTCGGCCGGCAGGGTCTCGCCGCGTTGGCGGTACAAGGTCGCCCCGGCTTCGTAGGGAGTGATCTGCAACTTCAGGCCCGACGTTCCGTCGACAACATGCTCCAACACGCGTACCGCGGCATCCATTACTTCCGGCCCAATGCCGTCGCCCGGCAATGCGGCGATGCGATAGGATCCCATTTGTCCTCCATCAGAAAAGGGGGACCATGATCGTCACGGTCCGGGCGAACTGTGAACATACGCGTGAAGAATGCTCGCGAGGCGCTGCATGCCGTCCGGCTGGCAACTCCCCCGGCATAGCTGGTTTTCTACTCCATTCCGGGGTGCTGCTGCCCATGGTGCTGCTTGAGATGTTCCGGCAGCTGGAAGCCTCCCGATTCGACAAAGGCATGCAAGTCGAGAATCTCGTCCTTGGTGAGCACATTCAGCAGGCCGGTGGGCATGGGCGAAATCTTGGAGGCAATTTTTTCTTCAATCCTTGTCTTGGCAATGACGGTCAGCGTGTGGGGCGTGAGCAAGTTGGCGGCGACATGATACGCCGCGTCGTCCTCTTTCATGATCACGCCGGTGACCACCCGGCCCTCATCGGTCAAGAATTGGTAGTTCTGAAATTTCTCATGGATCTTGGCCGAGGGCTCAATCATTTCTCGCAGCAGGTCCTGACCTTTGAGCTTCTTCACCGATTCGGCGAGATCGGGCCCCAGGTTGACGCCATGGCCGGCGACCACGTGGCATTGATTGCAGCGAGCTTTGACAAACGCCGTCATGCCCCGGGCCACGGTGGCCTCGTCGTGCGGCCGGGCCAGCTTTTCAAACTCGGCGAAGTCGGCCATCGTCCATTCGCGGATAATCTTGGGTTGGCTGGCCGCCAGCAGGGCCTGGGCGCTCGACGCATCGGAGGCCACCACCATCACGCCGTTCATCACGACCCAATGGCCGGGAAATGTGCAAACATAAGGATAGATGCCCGGTTCGCTCGGCGCCTGAAACCGCAAGACATCGACCTGCGCCGACCGTGTGGGACCGATCATGGTCGAGGCATGCAGGATCAAGTTCCGTTTGTTTGGCGGGACAAAGTCGGAATTGGCGTTGCGCGGATCGCGGGCCATTTCATTCGCGGCCATGCCCACCTCGGCCAAGCTGTCGGGCTTGACGATCACCAGGTTGTGATCGGTCGCATCGGGGTTGGTGAAGACCAGCTTGACCGGTTGGCCGGGCGCCGCCCAGAAATCTTTTACCGTGAACAGCATCCGTTCGGGCACGCAGGAGATGGCCACTCGCTTCAAGTTGGATTGGCTATCGAATTGGGCCTGCGCGGCCGTGGGAGGCGGCTCGGCAATCACATGGTCCGCCGCTGCCTGACGCAGCAGCCGGGCAATGCCGTAGCGGGGATTCCCCTCCCAGTACGGACGCAGCGTATGCGAGCCCAGCGCGGCCGCGATGGCATACGCCAGATGCTCTTCGCGAGGATGTTTGAGCACGTCGATGGCGGCTTCGAATGCCTCCCGCGTGCCAATATAGCTGGCCGCAATCACCGCCTCCATGCGAATGATGCCATGGGGATCGTTGGCCGCGCGGTTCAGCAGTTGGCCGGCATCGCGCAGATAGGGGTGCCAGTAACGAAGTTGGTGGGTTGCGGCTGCCCGAGCATGAGGGTTTTCGCAGGCAAGCAGATCGCGGAGCAGCTTGGTGGCGATGCTGCGGTGGATCGCGGGCTCGGCCGGGAAGACAGGGTCGGCGTGACTTTCGCCACCATGGGGATGTTGCCGCTGGGGATCGGTGGCGATGGCCAACTCGGCGAGGCCGATCCAGCGATATGCCCAAATGGCTTCGATCTGATGATGCCGGTACTTGGGATCGTGGGGATCAAGATTTCGCACCCACGAATCCAACGCTGCTTTCGCGCTGTGGGCGTCGCGCTGCCGCAATTCGCGCTTGGCCCAATCTCGAATTCGCGATTCCGGCCGCTTGAGCAATTCCAGCAGTTCCTCAATCGACGCGTCGGCGATTTTGGGCGGCTCTTGCAGCGGCTTGCCCTTGGCGGTGATCCGCCAGATCCGACCTGAGTGCCGATCGCGTCGCTCATCGCGAAGCGAATATTGCATGTGCCCTTTCACGGGGTTGTACCAATCACACACGTACAACGCGCCGCGCGGTCCCCACTGCAGATCGACTGGAATGAAACTCAGGTTGGTCGAGAACAACAGGTCGCCAACGTATTCCTCGCGGTAGCCGAAATTGCCTTCGATCCACTTGTGCATCTCCACGCGGTTCGTCGGTTTGTATCGCACCTTGATGAACCCTCCCTGCAACTCGGCCGGGAACGTGTCGAAGTCCACCACCTGGTGGCCGCACACGCCGGAATACGCCTGCAAGCCCTTGGGGCTGGGGTGCTGCTGGGGATAGGGCGGATCGAGAGCATGGAACGCGGCCGCGTAGACGGGGTGGCTGGCCATGTGTTGCCCCCACTCGTCGAACGTCACGCCCCAGGGATTGGTGCTGCCGTAGGTGCCAAAGCTGAGCAAGCGATGCGTGCGGGGCTCGAACCGAAACCAGCCGCTGTTTTGCTGCCGCACGGGACCGTACGGCGTTTCAACCTGCGAGTGATGGAAGATCGACTCGCGAAAAATCAAGTCGCCATCGGGCGTCCAGGTGAAGTCGTGCAGCGCATGGTGCGAATCTTCGGTGCCAAAGCCAGAAAGCACGATTTCATGGATATCGGCCCGATCGTCTCCGTCGGTGTCTTTGAGAAAGGTCAGGTGCGGCTGTTCCGAAACATACACCCCGCCGTCTCCAAACTCGAACGACAGCGGGATATGGAGGTTGTCGGCAAACACGGTGGACTTGTCTGCCCGCCCGTCGTTGTTGGTGTCTTCAAGGATCACCAGCTTGTCGTTGGGCTCGTTGCCCGGATAAACGTGAGGATACGTTGTCGAGCAGCTTACCCAGAGCCGGCCGCGCGCATCCCAGCGCATTTGAATTGGGTTGGCAATGTCGGGAAATTGCTCCTCGCCGGCGAACAGGTTGACTTCAAACCGGGGATCGACTTGAAATGCCTGCAATTCATCGGCCGCCGAAAGCCACTCATTGGCGCCTCGCGTGGCGTCCGTTTGGGGAAGCGGAGGAACGTTCGAGTCATCCGGCTGATCGGCGGAAGGCTGGCCCTGCGCGAGATCCCAAATCCGGCGATCGCGGTTGGCCACCATCAGGTCGAAGTTGCGCATCGCCGGCAGGAAATCGAGATAGCCATAGGTCTTGTTCCGCCCGCCGGTGTAATAGAACGTGTTGAGCGGGCGGAAGCGGCGGAAGTATTGCCGGTTCTTGTCCACGATGGCCGCTCGCAGTTCGGCGTTCACCTCAGGCGGCGCCTCGCCAAACACCTTCTCGAACAGCACCGACGAGAAAAAACGATCGCCCTCTGGCGTGAGGTGGACACCGTTGAATGTGAGCTTCGCGCCGGGGCTGCGCATCTCGCGCTCGGTATCTGTGAAGACGTCGACAAAGCCAACTTGCTGCTCGCGGGCGACAGCCTGCATCGCCTGCACATACAGCTTGAGGTTGGGGTTGTTCCGGTCGCCCGCGGGCATTCCCGGAACGTTTTCGTTGGCGATGGGCGATACCAGCACGATTTGCGGCGCCGTTTGTCCGTTGAATGCCTTCGTTTTCAAGTTGTTGAGAAATTTGGTCAGCTGCTGGCGAAAGTCGTGGAGACCCACGACGCCCGCGAACGATTCGTTGAACCCAAACGCCGCAAAAATCACGTCGATCTTTTCGTGGGCCAGATGCTGCTCGGTATCGGCAAAGTTGTCTGGGCGCGGCTGCAACTCGATCGTGTCGGCCGACCAGGCCAGGTGCCGTACGATCAGCTCCTGCTCGGCAAATCGCTGCTGCAACATGGCCTCGAAGTGGCCGAACTCTTGCGAGCGCTCGAAAAGCATGTTGCCAATCAGGGCAATGCGCTCTCCTCGCTGTAGCCGCAGCGGCAACGAGGTGGCAACCGCTTCCGCCGACTTTGGCCGCGGAGCCGTCTGCTCGTAAATGCCAAACCTTTCCAAGTCGCCGGCCGCGGGACCGTGGTCGTTCTCGTCGGCGTGCGATCGAAACCATGCAACAAAGCTGGCGATCGCAAGAAACAACAGCAACTGCAAGCAATATTTCATCTCAAAAACTCGCGGGAGTCTTCCCCATCGGTCGATTCAAGGCGGGCCATGCCTGGCATTCTTGTTGAATGCAGCAGTGCGGCATTCTACTCGACGCGTGAATCGACAGCACGCGCCGAGTAGGGGCGAGTTCGTCGACAAGGCTCGATTTCCTTCGACAACCGCCGCCGGTGCCAGCGGACCATTTCTCGTCTTAACCCGTCAATTTGTCGCACGTACGAGCCCATGCTGTCGCGGCCCCGCGGGAAACAGTCGCAATTCGCTGTCAGCTGCAGAATAAGTATCCCGTTTGCCATGCAACCAGCCTGGCGCGCCCGCGCCCAAACCATGGGAACGTGGTCGAAGAGGAACCCGACTGGGTGTTGAAGAACCAACCTGCCGGGGCAAAGTCCGCGGATGAAAACCGGTACCGCCCGGTGGCGAAGCGCCAGCGCAAAAAAAAAGGAAGGCCTCGGTCAACAGGGCAAGACCGAGGCCTTCCAAAGGCATTGGATCAACCGACCCAATGGAAAGTAGCGTCGCTAGCGCACAAATTGAGCCGTGCGGAAGCCAAATTGGCTGCGGGTGCTCACCAGCTTCGCCGTGCTGCGCTGGGTGGCTGCCGCAGGCGGAGCCATCGGTTCAGCCGCCGGTTGGTAGTGATAGCCGCCATTGCCGTTCCAATGACCGCCTTGGCATCCATACCCGCCTTGGCATCCATACCCGCCTTGGCATCCATACCCGCCATGGCAGCCATAGCCTCCGTGGCAGCCGTAACTGGTATAGCCATGGCAACCGCCATGATGGCTGCCGTGCCAGCCGCAGCACCCCCCTCCTCGTCGATGGTGATGCCCAGCCTCGGTATCGGCCGTCAACATCGCGACACCAATCAGGGCCACGAACAGCGAGGCAAGAAACAGCAGTTTGTGGTTCATGTGCGGGCTCCTATTCTCAACGGAGAAATCCTTGGGCAGACGCCCCCCCAGTGGCAGCGCTCCCGCCCGGTTGGAAAGCAAGAATCCTGCCATCCCATAAAAATATGAATTCTGCCGCGTCTGTAACGACTCCAGAGAATTCACAGCCTGGTTGAACCTGGCAGCCTGGCGTCAGATGCCGCGTGCCTGCAGGGCCAACTCCCATAATCCACTGGGGAACATGCCCCGGGGCATTAGATCGCTGGCCAGGTCGATGTTGGCTAAGGGCCATTTTCGAACGGGAAACTCCAGCGGCACCAGCACGCGATCCGCGAGTGGAGTTCCCTGGAAATCGCCGGACGGTACGGCGCCGTCCCCAAGACCCAATCGGCGCGATCCGCAACGGGTTGCGACACGCTGCGAACGGCGGGCGAATCGTGCAGCGCATGGCGTCGCCGCGGTTGGTACATTGGTCGCATGGCTCGGCCGCCGTGATTCGGGCCATCAACCGGTCACTCCCTTCGCGCCAGTAACCCGCGAACAGGCGTTTACTCGACAAACGTCCCCGCAGCTAGCGGAGATCTCAGCAAGCAAGAAACCAAATTCCTTCCTCAGGAACGATCCCATGACGCGCATCCTGCTGTTCGTGTTCGCCTTGTCGGTTTCGACGATCGCAACGGGACAATCTCCCGTCGGATTCCGTACCGACGGCACGGGCCGTTATCCCAACGCCCAGCCGCCGCTGCATTGGGGCCCCGACAAAAACGTTGTCTGGAAAATCGATCTGCCGCAGAGCAACGCCATTCCGGTGATCCTGGGGCAGAAGCTCTTTACTTGCGCCGAACCCTGCGTGGTGCTGTGCATCGATAAAGCCAATGGGCAAATTCTTTGGCGGGGGGAATCCAGCTACCAGGAAATCGAGCTGACCCCGCAAGAACAGGCGCAGTTTGAAGTCGAACGCCGGCAGGCCGACGAGCTCAACCAGCAGCTTTCGGAATTGGAAAAGGAAGGCTCCGCGCTCCGGAAACTCCTCAAGGACGGCATGGCGCCCAAAGAAGAAACGGAGCAGAAGCTTCAAGAGCTGCGTGCCCGGTCCGAGGCCATCAAGGCCGAAAAGCTCAAGCTGACCACGCTAAACCGCTATCTCGAACCCGGCAAGGGGGCGGGTGGCTACCATCCCACCGGCGGCTATTCGTCGCCGACGCCCGTCACCGATGGCAAGCACGTGTATGTGATCTTCGGCAACGGCCTGGCCGCTTGTTACGACTTGGACGGGAACCGGAAGTGGCTCAAGTTGATCGAGCAGCCTACGGCAGCCTATGGCCACGGTTCGTCGCCGCTGTTGGTGAAAGACAAACTGCTGGTCCACTTCTCGGACCTGGTCGCGCTGAACACCGAGGACGGCAGCGAGGCGTGGCGCGCGAAGGTGTCACCGGGGCACGGCACCGCGATGCATGCCCGTCTGGGCGACGTCGATGTCGCGATTCACCCTAGCGGGAATGTCTATCGCGTCAGCGACGGCAGCATCGCAGCCCAGGGTCTTGGTTCGACCGGCCCCAATTCGCCGCTGATTCAGGACGGCAAGGTGTTCTTCGTCGCGGGTCAACTCCGCGGCTATGAACTGCCGACGTCCAGCGATATTCCCGCCACCTGGCCGCCCCTTTGGAAGGGCGCCAATCTGAAGGGAGGCGGCTATTGGTTCCCTTCGCCGGTTCTGCACGACGGCTTGATTTATGCCATGAACGCCAGTTCCATCTTCAGTGTCGTCGATGCCGCGACCGGCGAGCTTGTGTACGAGAAACGGTTGGATTTCGGCGGCGGCCAGTCCTATCCCAGCATTACCCTGGCCGGCGATCGCCTTTATGTCAGCAGCGACAACGGCACGACGATCGTGCTGGAACCTGGCCGTGAATACAAGGAACTGGCCCGCAATACATTGGAGACGTTTCGCAGTTCGCTGGTCTTCGAAGGAAAGCGGATGTACGTCCGCACGACCAAGGCGCTGTGGTGCATTGGCGAGTGATGCCGCGGCATGGCTCGGCGAAGCGAGCGCCCGTGAATCAGCTACTCCCTATTCTCTCCGCCGCCCACGATCTCACCGCCATGCCTAACGCGGCTAAACCGCAGTCGCTCGTTGCCTCTCGAAACTTCGCTGCAGTTTGCGAAGATGGCAACGAGTAAGAAACTAACGGCGGATGAATGCATCTAAGGAACAACCCTGCCCGGCGTCGGCCGTTGAAGGCTAACGTCGGGCAGGGGGGTTATCGTTCACAACATTCGATGCAGAACAGCCGAATCAGCGGCCAAACAGATCCATGGGATTGCCCACCCCTGGCAGCTTCGGCACCGTGCCGTTGTTGCCCGGCATCGGAAATCCATCGTTCTTCTTTCCGGCATCGAACATGGCCTTGGCGCCCGGCTTTTGGGCCTCGGTCTGAAACTCCGCCTGGTATTGCGGCGCCATGTGCGCCGCGACGCCCCCCACCGGTTGGAATTCAACCCACAAGTACATCAGCCCCACGCCGGGCCGGAAAACTTCGATCGCGGCAGGCACGTTCGGCCCGATCCGATCCTTGGCAAATTCAATTTCGTGCGTGTTCCGAATGGAATAGATGGTTATGCCGTCGGTCGCCCTCAACAGCACGTCGTTTCTGGACAGAATGCCGTGCGCCGAATAACCGGGAATCGTGTCGGTTACACGCAGGCCTTGCCAGTTCGGGAAGGCATAAACTCCCAGCAGCATGCCCGACGCCGGAGCGGCTTGCACGCCGCGATTGCCTAATACCACCATGGTCGCTGCCACCAAGAGCAGGGTCATGAACTTTTTCATCGCCGTCACTCCGTAACACGTAGTTGGTTGGATTTGGCGTTCCACCCACTTGGGTCGAACGGCCGTTGACGGCTCGGCACAATCGCATCGGGCGTGCCGCGAATTGGCACGATCGCAGGTTGCCAGACACAAGATGCGATAAGAAAAGCACTTGCAATAAATCGCCGCCCAGGCGCCGTTATCGACCAGGCGCCGGGCGGCTACCGATGTGTCGTCAAATCGACTGCGGTAGTGTCGCAATCGCCAACCCAACGCGCTCGGGGGAACTGGAAACGCCAGACGAGCAACCAGTGCCTGGCGTGTCCAAGGGTGATTCGCCCGGTGTCGACATGGGACTATCGTGCCCAACCTCGATGCTTTCGATCATCGCCACGCCAATTCCACCCGCTGGCCATGCTGTTCGTGATCCGGATCGATGGCCCGCAATTCCAGCTCGATGCCGCCGGATTCGAGCCGCGCGTCTACCCAGCCGTTGGGCTTGCCTGCCGCGAATACGTACGCCACCGGCGGCAGATTGATCAGGTGGATACCGTCCCGCTTGCTGATCGACCAGGTGTGTGTGTGCCCAAACACGTACGCCTTGACGTGCTTCCTTCCGGCAAGCAATTCGAAGAACTCGGCGGAGTCCTGCAATCCGGTCCAGCGGGTTCCCTCCGGGGGCGGCATGAACTGCGGATTGTGGTGCGCCACCACAATCGCTGGTTTGTCGCTCCGTTCATCCAGGGCCTTTGCCAGCCAGGCACGTTGGGCTTGCCCCAACTCGCCCGTGACCACGTTCACTTCCTGCAGCGAATCGAGCAGAAAGAAGTTGGCGTGCGGCGACTCGACGATGCTCACATGCTTGGATTCCACCGGCGGATGCTCCAACCGCTGCGCGGCGATTGCCCCGTACATCTGGCTGCGGTCGTCGTGGTTCCCCATGGTCAGATGCAGCGGCAGCTTGGCCTCGGCCAACGGGGCCACGCACGAGGCCAGGTTGGCGTAGTCTTCCGCAAGCCCTTTCAGATACGCGCAATCTCCGTTCACGATCACCCCGGCTGGCTTGCGCTCCAGGGCGCACAATTCACGGACCACCCGCCGCAAATTGTCGGTCATGTTGACCTCGCGGGCCACGATGTCGGGGCGATCGGGAATGTGCGTATCGGCCAGCAGCGCGAAGCTGTTCGGATCACTGGCCTCTGCTCCCCAACCGAGCCGGGGAATGGTCAAACTCGTCATCACCGCGGCGCTGCCCGCCAAGAACGATCGGCGAGAGATCGGCGCAACATGGATCGGCATGATGGACTCCAATACGATGTTTCACTTGTCAGGATCAGCCCGACTGTTTGACTTTGATTGTGCAACACCCGATGCATTGCGTCCACGCACGGCGGGCATGCAGCCTGGCAAAACCTCCCGTTCAGGACAGGCTGCGCGCCCTTGTCCGGTGGCATTCAGCATGGTTCGGCGCAGTTCCCAGAGCAACACCCCGGACCGTTCAGGTAGCTTGAATTGCCGGGGAGCGTTAGACTGCCGATTCGACGGCAACATGGACTGATCACCATTTTGGGAGGAGGGGTGCTGTGATTTCTTTACGCTGCCATGCTCGCGAGGCGACCGCCTTTTTGGTCTGGACGCTGCTGGCGCCCGGCGTTCTGCTTGCTCAGGTAGGCCCCGCCCCGACCGATTGGCCTCAGTTTCTCGGTCCACAGCGCAATGGCATCTCGGCCGAAACCAATCTGATCGACACCTTTGGGGCCGCCGGGCCAAAGCAGCTTTGGCGGGTGCCCGGCGGCGTTGGCATGTCGGGGCTGGTGGTCGCCCAAGGGCGGCTCGTGACGCTCGTGCAAAAGGAGGGCCAGCAATGGCTGGCAGCCTTCGATGCCGACAGCGGCAAAGACCTCTGGCAAACTGCGATCGCGCCCGCATATTCCAACGCCATGGGCGCCGGACCGCGCTCCACGCCCACGATCAACGGCGATCGTGTGTTTGCGTTCAGCGGCGAAGGCATCTTGGTGGCCGCGAGCCTCGCCGATGGAAAACGGCTCTGGTCGCACAACGTGCCCGAGCTACTGAAAGGACGCGTTGCCGAATACGGCATGGCCTGCTCGCCGCTGGTGGCGGGAGAACAGGTGATTGTGACCGTAGGCGCGCCCCAGGCAACCATCGCCGCTTTCAACGTTGCCGACGGCAAGCTGGCTTGGACCGCCGGAGACGATGCCTGCGGTTACTCGTCGCCGGTGCTGCTGGACGTGGGCGGACGCAAACAGTTGATCGTTTACACCGGCAGCTCGGTGCTGGGGTTGAATCCCAAGAGTGGGAGCGTTTTGTGGCGATATCCGTACGTGACCGATTTCGACTGCAACATCGCCACGCCCATCGCCTACCAGGGCAAAGTGTTCATTTCCTCGGGCGAAAACCACGGGGCGGCGATGCTCGAACTCAAACCCAACGGCGACAAGTTTGAAGTCAAGGAAGTTTGGACTTCGCAAGGGCCGCAAAGCGTGCTGCGAACCGAATGGCAAACGGCGCTGCTGCTCGACGACTACATCTACGGATTCGACAACGTGGGCGGCGCGGGCCCCATCACGCACCTCACTTGTCTCAAGGCGGCAACGGGCGAGCGCGTTTGGCAGCAACCGCGGTTTGGAAAGGGCAACGCCATTGCCGCGGACGGCAAATTGTGGATTTCGATGTTCAACGGCGAACTGGTGCTGGTCCGCGCCACGCCCCGGGCATTTGAGGAGCTTGCCCGAACCGACGTGGGAATCGCCACGCGCCAGGCGCCGACCTTGGCAGGCGGGCGTTTGTACCTGCGCGACGACAAGGACATTTTGTGCCTGGAAGTTCGCAAGGATCGTTGAGTGCCGCCGACGACGGGGCCAGGAGTTTTGGCCTCGGCCCGCATGAACGGAAGATTGTCGGCGATGTCGTTGGACAAAGACTGCAGCGCATCTGCTGCGTGCGGAAGCGCGGCGCCAAACCGACACCTCTGCACTCGACAAATTTGGAAATCTCTTCTCGAACGAGCAGTCGCAAGTTCAACGAACGGACTCAATAAATGGAACGGTTGCACGAATATTGAGTATCCCCAATCGACTTTGTTGGAAATCCACCGATGGAAAGCAACGAATCCACCGTGCGCGAAAGTACTACCGCCGACAACAAAGTGGTTGCACCGACGGAATTGACGATTTCCGCCGAAATGCCTGGTAACGCCGAGAGCAATATTGGCTTGGAACTGCAAACGGAAAACCTGATTGAAACGTATCAGGTCATGGCGGATTGGATCCGCTTTGCCGACGCCAAAGCGGGGGTTGTATTGACGGTAGGAGGCGCTTTTGGCGGTCTATTGATTCCCACCATGAGGACATTCCTCGCAGCACAGCCCAGTGATGCCACAGACTATTGGTGGCCGTGGCTGGTTCTTGGGCTATCGTCCGCATGCCTGCTGCTCTTGGTGATCGCCTTCTTTTTTGCCTTCCTTTGTTTGACCCCCTTCCGCATCAAGGGAAAACATCCAGCGGCCCAGACATGCCCGCATTTTCACTCGGTCGGAATTGCAGGCAAATATCGCATTGATCAATTGAATGAATTCATTCAAGGATACCAGCAGGCGCAGCGAGCTGGCTTTCAACGGGAACTGCTAGCGGCGCTTTTGATTGATTCGCACATTTCGGTGACAAAGTACAAGAACGTGAGCCGGTCGATCCGTTGCGTCGCATTTGCCAGTCTCTTCGGTTTGGCCTACTTGGTCGCTGCACAGTTCTAAGTTTCGGGCGCTGGGGGCAACGATGGTTGGCCTGGATTTTTCCGCAGTAGCCCACGACCTCTTACGGGGCAACGCCGCTGGCCTCACGCTGGCGCAACGACTCGAACAACGCTGTCCCGCTCTGGCGAGGCAAATCGAGACCGACGGCGACCGTTCCGCAATGCTGCAACTCTGGGGGCAAAGTTTGAATGTCGACGAGAACACGGGCACGGTCATTGTCCCGCTTCCTTTCATCGAAGCATTGGGGGCGATGGCACGGGTACCGATGAACCACCCCATCGTGCATGCCGGGGTTAACCATACTTACGGTTACCTGTTCAGCATCATCGACACGCCTTACGGCCATAAACGAGACCGATGGGTTAAAGGCCAAGTGGCAAAAACATTGGGGATTCCCGAAGATGCGATTGCGCCCCAATCCCGCAATGGAACGTTCCTAACGAATGTGACGTATCTGTTAGGCCGCGTGGCGTTTCGCGGTCGACGGCGTGAACAGCAGGCCCTCCGATCGCTTCGACCCCTTGTTGCCGCCGAGTTGCGAGAATACGCCTACGCCCGTCTTCGTGGCTACCGGATCGTAGAAACCATCGAGGGAAGCGCGAACGCCGTCCAAATCATCACTGAATTGGTCGAGGCTCCCTGCACGCAAAATTCCATGCGGCTGCTCGTCTACTGGTGGAGCGATTCCGCTGGAAGCGCGAAACTGATCACGGCATTCCCGATTTCCCGCGATGCCAGCGATGAATTGCGCGCCCCTGAGCGATTCTCCACCAAGGTCGATATTGTCATTCGCTACAACGGCTACATCGAACCGCTGAATGGTTCTCCGGGACGGACGTATCGCGGAACACGGGCCCTGCACGCGCACTCGGCGCGCCTGCAGCGACTCGCCTGATCGCAAGGCTCGGCGAACCAGCCTCAAGCTGCGGACAGGTTTTCCAAGTCAACGTCCGATTGCGGCTCACCCGCGTTACGGTTTGATTTTCTGGTAGATGGCAGTCAGCTTCTCGTCGAGCATTCCCTGAATCGCCCCCTCATGCTCCTGCAAAGGGCGGACGGAGATCAGGTCGGTCACTTCAGTCGGCGACAGGCCCGAGCACGCCGCGCAACGGGCCGATCGTTCGCTCGCGATAGGCGGCCGCTTCGGCTGCGGGATCGATGTTCATCGCCGCCAGCCCCGGTACTCCCTCGATCGCCGTCTTGCCGACGCCTCCCTTGCCCGTAAAGAACAGGTATCGCGTAGGCTGGGCGAGGAATTGCATGCTGGTCAACTTTCCAAATGCTTGCGAGTGGGGTCGGTTTCTCACTCAACAGCAGTCGGGATCTTCGCAGCGGGGAGCGGCCGGTCTGATCACAGGCAGAGACTGCCATCGATGAACGCTGAACGAAAAAGGCGTCGGTCAGACCATTACGATCCGACCGACGCCTGCTGAGAGTTTCAACTGAAATCAACAAATACCAGGTCGATGAGGTCGATCCCGGCGCGCGAAGCGGTTAGGTCGACTTCTTGGCGCAGCACGACTTGCCGGAGCTGGCGCCCACGGGCGAGGTGTCGTCGGCCTGGGCCCCAACGCCCTTGGCTTTGGCGGCCGGACCGCAGCAAGCCTTGGGCACTTCGCAGCAGGCCCTGCCTTCAAAGCAGCAGGCCTGGGGAGCGTCGCAACAAGCGCGATCCTCGGCGCAGCACTTCATGCCTTTGGCGCAGCAGCCAAGCTTCACTTCGGCTTCGCAACATGCGCTCTTGGGATTGCAGCAGGCGAGGTTCAGCTCGCAGCAATCCTTGGGAGCTTCCTTGGTTTGTTGATTGGCGGCGCCCACGCCGGCCAGCAACAAGCCCAGGGACAAAAACGAGGCAAAATACGTTTTGGCAAACATGAAAAATTCTCCAGTATTCGAATCTTGGAAAAGCAATCTCGACAGAGTACGCAATTGCCGTTTCAGGCAGCATGCCCTCTCGCGCCCAACCGGCTGGGTTGGAAGCGGGGCCCTGTCGGCATTAGCATAGCCACACGCACTGGAGAACGTGCAGCGAAGGGCCTGAAGCAAAGAGCAGCAGCGGCGGCGCCGCATGCTGGATGGATTGGCCGTGCGGATCGATTGCCGCCAGCAGATCGGCAGGCAGCAACGCCATGGGCGCCACGGCGGACAGTTCGTCGACAGAGACGCTCTTCACCAACACCACGGCTTCGGGAGTGCAGCCGCAGGAGGAATTCGGCGAAGTCGGCCCATGAGGACAGCCATCGGTCCCGCTGGCCGGAAGCTGGGGAGTCGCCGCCCGATGGCAGCAGCTCTTGGGCTGGGGAGAGACGGGACCAGGCAATTCGCCAGGCAACCGATCGTGATGCGCTAAACCCGCGCGAGCCGCCCCGTCGACCGACATGCCCAGCATGCAGCACCACCCGGAAGGCAGGGCCAGCAGCAGGCTGCAGAGGACGGCGAATTGTCGCACGGGTTGGGGCATAAACTTGACTACGCTCGGAACTGGTGAAAAGTTCTTTCCCCGGCCGCCGCGATGCGTTTGGGCAGTGGGTGGTTGTGCCTGGCAAGCCCCAGTGGGAACGCCAGCTAAAGGCGGCGCCATTCGCGGCGTTTCAGTTGGATGATATTCTATGGCAAACAAGGCGCGCAGTGAAGCCATGTTGCCGGCTCTCGTTGGGGGGGTGGCAGCAAAAACCCCCGAGCCGAGCACCGGTTCGGGGGTCGTGAACTGCCTTGGAATCGATCGGAGTTGGCGCCTCAAGCGCGCGGCCAATCGGCAAGCTATTCGCTGTCTTTGGGGGACTGCTCGGTCTTGCCAGCGCCTTCCTCAACCTTTTCGGCGTTGGGGAACATGGTCGCGAGACGGTTGCCAAGCCAACGGCCCCGCAAGCTCATGGCGGCGACTTTGCCGTCGCGACCAATGAGGAAGGTGGCGGGAATGCCTTCCACATTGAGCTTTTCGGCCAGGCCTTCGGCATCTTTGCCGACGATGTTGGCCCAGGGAAGGCTTTGATCTTTGACGAAGTCCTTCAGGGCGGTAAGGTCGTCATCGAGGCTCACGCCAATCACTTCGAAGCCTTGCTTGCGATACTTTTCGTAGTTTTGCTTCACGTTGGGCAGTTCTTCGCGACAGGGACCGCACCACGTGGCCCAAAAGTCGACCAGCACCACTTTGCCCTGGTAATTGTTCCAGTCCAACTTGTGGCCGTCGGCCAGGTTGCCTTCCAATTTCAGCGGCTTGCCAATGATGGACAGCTTGGTTTTCGTCGCGTCGTAAACGCCGTTGGCCGCCTCGGCCAATTCCTTGGGCTCGGCCTTGGCAAACCGATCTTTGGCCGACTTGAGCACGTTGAGCGCGGCATCGTACTGGCCCGCCACTTCCAGCACCTGGGCGGTGAGCATCGCCACTCGCAGTTGCTTTACGTCGGGTTCGCCTTCCTTCAGGTAGGCATCGACCAATTTCAGCAACGGCTCAACGGCCTTGGCGTCGCCTTTGAAAACCTCTTCCAGTTGGGTGAAGACCTGAACCTGCAGGTCGGGGGCGGCAGCAGGCTGATCTTGCGCGCTCGCGGCGCCAAAGGGCAACACGAGCGACAGCCCTAAGGCGGCGGCAGTTAGCAACAACTTCATGGCAAACTCCATTGCAGGCAAAATATGGCGGCGGAGGGAATTGAATCTCTTACGTGCTGACATCTCCGCAAGCTGCCGGGAAGTTTGCGGAGCGTACGGATATTTGGCGATTACCCGCGATAAGGAAGGACCGTGGGCAAAACCCACTCGGGTTGACGAACGCCCAGAACCTGCCTTGAAAGGCCGAGGCGAGCGCTGCACCGCTCCCAAGTGTATCCCATCGGAGTGGACAAAACGACGACTCCGATCCACCCCATGCGACAAACGCCACCCTCCGCCGCTGCCAACGTGCTGCAAGCACCAAGCAACAAAGCACTTAGGGCGATCGGTTTGGTGGCAAACTATTTTCGTCGCACGCGGTCGGTCAGTTGTTTGACCACGGCTTGGAATTCTTTGCGCGCGGCGGCCAGGCCCTGGGGCGTTTTGGGACCCGACCCCTTCACGTAGTCGAGCACGATGCCTTCGGCGTCGACGAATTCCTGGCTGATGTCGGCAATGTCGGCGGCGATATGGATGGGAATGTTGGTCACGCCATTGGCGTCGCCGTGCAGCAGATCGCCGTGGTTGACCATCAGTCCGCCAACGCGAACCGGCAGGCCAATGTGCAGCAAATGGCAATAGGCGTGCGAGCAGATGGTGCTGCCGGTGAACACAGGGTATTTCAATGCCCGGACTTGCTCGAGGTCGCGACCGCCGCCCGAGGTGATCAGGCCCACCGAGCCAAAAGCCTGATAGGTGCTGCACATCACTTCGCCAAAGGTGGCCGACACCGGGGGGTCGTCAAGATCCTGAAAAACCACGACGGCGGGGCCTGGCAGTTCGGCAAAGCCGGCTACTTGCTGGTCCATGCTGCCGTAAGCGTCGCCACCGGCCGGCGGGGCGTCGCTGCGAAAGGCAGCCGTGCTCGCAAAACCCACCATGGGGGGAAACTCGGGGTAATTGCATTGGATGCGATGATCCATGTAACCCTGGTTGCGAGGCCGCACGTCGAATAGCTCAATGACGTTGCAGATCGTGGGAGTGTCGAACTTTGCCAGCTTGTCGAGGGTGGCCTGCGAAACGCTCATGGGAGAACAAACCGTTCGGGAAGGAAAAAAATCGAACAACACAAGGTAGGCGAAGGCAGCTTTCCGCGAAGGGATGCTGTGCCGCGCGCGGGGGGAGAATGTGGCCAAAACTAACGCGCCGGGTTTCTGTGTCAAGAATGTCGCGTGATCGGACAGGGCGTTTTCAAACGCTCAGTCCGGTTCTCTGAGAGCGGCAAGCGAGCCCCATCGGCGCTCAAGCGCTGGGGTCGCGACGGTGAAAACCCCGGGTTCGCACATGGCAAGTGACCATCCAACGCCGGGCGCTGGCGATCCCCGATAACTCTGGCGGGTTGTCGCAGGGCGGTTAGAATTTGCTGCACGCGGGTGCGTTGGCGGTTCAAACCATTTTTCATTTTGTTTACGAGGAACCAAGCGATGGGCGATTGGGTAGAAGTTGGCAAAAAAGCGCCGGCATTTTCGCTCCCTGCCGACAGCGGGAAAAAAGTGAAGCTCTCCGATTTCGCTGGTTCGCCGGTGGTGCTGTACTTCTATCCCCGCGACAACACGCCAGGCTGCACCAAACAGGCCTGCGCGTTTCGCGACCGAAACGAAGAGCTGGCCGCATTGGGGGCCAAGGTCGTTGGCATCAGCACCGACAGCGTGGCCAGCCACGAGAAGTTTCGCGACAAGTTCGAGCTGAACTTTCCGCTGCTGGCCGACGAAGACCACGCCGTGGCCGAAAAATACGGCGCCTGGCGAGAAAAGAACATGTACGGCAAGAAGAGCATGGGCATTCAGCGGAGCACGTTCTTGATCGACGCCGCCGGACGGATCGCCAAGGTATGGAAGAGCGTGAAAGTGGACGGCCACGACGACCAGGTGCTGGTGGCCGTCAAAGAACTCCTGGCATCAAATTGATTTCACACCTTTCACGTTGAGACGCTCATGACTTCCACCTCTGCCCGCCACGGAACAGGAGAACTGTTCGCCGACCCCAACTGCGAGCACCTGCGCGACGCCATGCGGAGCAAGCCGCGGGGCATGGTCGACAAGGTGACCACGGTGGCCGAAGCCGTGTCGCGACTGGTGGCCGACGGCGATTACCTGGCCAGCGGCGGGTTTGGCGGCGACCGCATCGCCACCGCCGCGCTCCACGAGATTGTGCGACAGAACAAGCAGAATCTTTCGATCGCGGGGCATACCGCCACCCACGACTTTCAGATTCTGTGCGCCGGCAATCAGACCGGGCGAGGCACACTGCTGAGCCAGGTGGACATTGCCTACGTGGTGGGTTTGGAAGCGCGAGGATTGTCTCCGCACGCCCGGCGGGTAATGGAGTCGGGCGAGGTGGCCTGCACCGAGTGGTCCAACTACGCGCTGGCCGTGCGGTTTCGCGCGGCGGCGATGGGCGTGCCGTTCTTGCCGGTTCGCGTGATGCTGGGGACGGATACCTTCGCGCGGAGCGCCGCCCGAACCGTTACTTGCCCTTTCACCGGTCAAGAACTCGCCGCGCTGCCGGCGTTGTCGCCCGACGTGGCGGTGATTCACGTGCACGAAGCCGATCCGTTCGGCAATTGCCGGCTGCGGGGAACCAGCGTGGCCGATCCCGACCTGGCCCGAGCCGCCAAAAAGGTGATTGTCACCTGCGAACGGCTGATTCCCGAGCGCGAAACGCGGCGCGATCCCACGCAAACCGTGATTCCGTTTTTTTGCGTGGACGCGGTTTGCGAAGTTCCCTACGGCAGTTATCCGGCCAATATGCCTTATGAGTATTTTTCGGACGAACAGCATCTGAAGGAATGGTTGACCGCCGAACGCAACACCGACGACTATCAGGATTTTCTTGAACGCTATATTTTTGGCGTTCAAGATTTTCATGAATATTTAGAACGCTGCGGCGGCACCCGGCGGATGCAGGCACTGCGCCGCGAGGAACTGTTTCCTGGCCAGTGATGGGGTGCCCGTTCCACACACTTGCCCGCGCGGATTCACCTTGCGAATGACTGCTGTAGGCGGGTCGCCCAAACCAGGGCAACAACTTTACCCTTTCAGCATGTCCCGCAGCCTGGGAAACTCTTCCCGAACGTGGTCATCCATGGCTTTCGCGAATCCCGGTGAGAAATACAGTCGAAGCAGGGGATCGAGAACGCTCCCGATGCTCCGATACCCGGCCTCGATGGTGTGCGTCAGTCGCACCTGGTCCCCCTGGTCTTTGAGGTCCAGTGTGAACCAGACCGGCAAACGAATGAGCTTTACCATTTGCCAGGCCACGCGTTGACCGGGAACGATTTCCGTCACGATCGCTTTGCCTTTGACTCTGCGCTGCCCGATGAATTCGTCCATGTAGACGAGGTTGCCGACATCACCGGAATGTCGCTGGATGGTGTGGAACGAAAGGTGGGTGCCTGGCCACCAACGCTGATACTCCTCATCGGTACAGTTCAGGAGGAACTGCACGATCTCGTTCCCGGTAATGCCAGGCAGTTCCATTTGCGTACGCAGCGTAATCATCGGCAGACCGACAGAGCGGGGTTTTGCAGGTGCCAGAACCGTGGGCAACTGGACAGGGTAGAATCCGAACCAAGGCAGGCTTGCGGAACATCGGGGAAACAGCGAGGGGAACTTGCCATGACCGTATTCTGGATTATCGCCGGAGTGGTATCGCTCTGCCTGGCGTTCTTCCTCGCTTGGCGCTGGGCAAGTCGAAACTGGCAACTGCCGTGCCCTTCGCTGTTCGGCTGGGCCCTGGAATCCCGATTCTATCACTGGATGAGCGGAACCTCGACAACCTTAAATCGACTGGGCCTGCAAGCGGGACAGCGGATTCTTGAGATCGGTCCCGGCCCTGGCCGACTGCTCATTCCGGCGGCGGAGCGCGTGCAACCGGGGGGCGAAGCGGTGGGAATCGACATCCAGCCGGGAATGATCGACCGACTGAAAAAGCAGGCTGGCGAAGCAGGCATCAAGAACTTAACCGCGATCCTCGGCGATGCAACCCAACCGCACGTGGAAGAAGCCAGTTTCGATCTCGTCTTTCTGGTGACAACGCTGGGCGAGATTCCAGATCGTGCGGCTGCGCTTCGAGAAAGCTACCGGGCGCTCAAACCCGGGGGCGTGCTGTCCGTCACCGAGCTGTTTGGCGATCCTCACTATGAGTCGCCATCGACGGTGCAGCGTCTGGCAGCGCAAGCCGGATTCCAGCAGTCGTCGATTCAAGGGAGATGGTGGTTTTACACCGCAAACTTCCGAAAGCCTTGAATCCCCTTCCGCGTCGCCCATGCAGCCATGAACGACGCTGTGCCGCGGTAAATCGCTCAGGGGCGCCGATCCGATCGCACGCCCGCCAGCAATACAACGGCCACCAGCGCCAGTCCCGTGCCCCAGCCAAATGCCACGAGCGGGCCGTAGGTTTCGTACAACAAGCCGAAAATAATGCTCGACGGCAAGGCGGAGATTCCGATGGCGAAATTGTACCAGCCGAAAGCCAGCCCTTTTCGTTCGGGGCCGACCAGGTTGGCCACGAGCGTTTTTTCGGCAGGTTCGGTCAGGGCATAAAATACTCCATAGACCAGGAAGCAGGCCCAAGCGTGCCACGCCTGCGATGCCAGGGCAAACGCCAGGTAGACTCCGGCGTACAGAAGCCAACCAGCGAACAACGGGCGCCGCGGGCCGATGCGGTCCACGAGCCTGCCGACCAGCAGATTGCCGCCGCTCTTGACCATGTGAAACGAGAACCAGAGCAACGGCAACATCATCGTGGGCACGCCAAGTTCGCTGGCCCGAACCAAGAGAAAAGCGTCGCTCGAATTGCCCAGCGTGAACACCACCAGCGTCAGCAACAGCATGCGAAAGTTGCGGTCGAAGGGACGGAGCGACCATTGGAATCGCTCTTCGGTTGGCTTGGTTCGGGCAACCTCCCGGAGCCCTAGCGCCAGCAGGCAAAAGACGACCAGGCCCGGCACCAGCGTCAGCAGGAACAGCATCCTGAGTTCGCCCGGCCAAAACCATAGGAATACCGCCGCGAGAACAGGTCCCAATGCGGCGCCCAAGTGGTCCATCGCTCGGTGAAACCCGAAAGCGCGGCCTCGCGAACTCGCAGCCGTCGAATCGGCAATCAGGGCATCTCGCGGCGAGGTGCGAATGCCCTTGCCGACGCGGTCGGCAGTACGCGCAAGGAACAATTGCCAGGGAGCGGTGATGACGCCAATCACCGGACGGGACACGGCAGCCAGCGCGTAGCCAAAAACCACAAACCGTTTTCGCTTTGCCACGCGATCCGACCGTGCTCCCGACCAGAGCTTGAGCAGGCTCGACACCGAGTCGGCCACTCCCTCGATAACACCCAGGTAGAATCGGTTGCCGCCCAGCATGGTTAACAGAAACTGTGGCAGCAGCGGGAAGATCATTTCGCTGGCGATGTCGTTCAGCAGGCTGGCCGTCCCCAGCAGCTTGACGTTGCGGGGGAGCGAGGTTTCATCGATCCGTTGGCTTTCCCCTTCCGGGCCGCTCATGACCTAAAAGCCTTTCCGAGAACCGCCACGACACGCCGTGCGGCCGAGGACTTGGGATGCGGGATCAGGATTTTGGACCGGCTTTCAAAACCTGGTAGTCCAGTCGGATCAGTCCGGTATCAAAGGAGCGCGTTCCGCTGAGCTGCAACGTGACGTCGGCAGCAACGTCGGTAGCCAACGGCAGCCCCCGGTGAATCAGAATCGGATGGACGAACACGATCAACCGATCCACGGCTTGAGCCGAGAAAAATGCTCCGGCGAGTTCTCCGCCGCCGATCAGCCAGATGCCCTTTCCCGGCATGGCCTGCTGTTCCCGCACGAACACTTTCACCGGTTTTCGCACCACGGTCGCACCGTCGCACTGGCCCAGAGTACGGGAAAAAACGAAGTGCCTTTTGCTCTTGAAGGGGGACTCCCCAAATGACAGTGACTGCTGATAGGTTTTGCGGCCCATCACCACGGAGTCGATGTCTTCGAGGAACTGCGTGAAGCCATAATCCTGGTCGTGGAACAACCAGTCGATGCCGCCATCGGGTCGGGCGATGAAACCGTCGAGACTGGTGGCGACAAAGTAGATGATGGGGCGCATCGGTTGTGTTACCCGTCCCAAGGCAATTAAGAGAACGCTGCTGATTTGAGAAACGCCAACGAGCGTCGGGAGTTTCGATCATTCTGGCAGGTTCTGAAGTAGCTGCGAAGGCACCAGCTTGGAATCGGGATAGGGGGGAGCCTTGCGGCTCCTCCCCTCCCACACCACCGTACGTACGGGTCCGTATACGGCGGTTCGGCTGGTTATTCTACTCGTCCTATGTTGTACAACTCATCTCGACCGGACTGGCAGGCACTCCCGGCCAGAGGCCGGGAGTGCTGGTCCCATCGATCAATACTCCGAACAGCAAAGGATCGTCGTGGCTGTCCTTGGCGGACCAGCGAGACTAATGTGCCTGCCAAGCCGCGATCCAAGGCCCGTGGCGAAAACGGCGTGACGCTCGTCGCTTCCACGCTGCGATAGAACGACTCATGGAATGCAGCAAACCGTTCGTAATGGGAACGGTCGCGTGGCCGGTGGACGTTCAGAATGGTGACGACCAAACCCGGCTTTTCGTGGTCACGACCGACACGGCTGGTGGCCTGGATATATTCCGAGCTTGTCTTGGGCTGGCCGAACACGACCATCAATCCGAGCCGCGTGATGTCCAGACCGACCGAGATCATGTTGGTGGCAATGGCGACATCGACGTGTTCCTTCTCGCGGAACGGTTGCTCCAGCCGCCGCTTGGCTTCGGAAACTTTATCCGTGCTGACTCGGCTGGTGAGTTCCACGACTTCATACGCAATTGTGCGGTCGCGGAAGAGTCCTTCTGTTTCCCCTAACCGCTTGCGAATTCCACGGGCCGTCAACTGTGTCCGCACTTCGTCTTCGATCAGCCGCCTCGCACCCCCAAGTTCCCGCAGGCTGTTGAAGTAGCCGAGCAGCGTCATGTAGGGATCGGCGGGATTGTGGTCGGCCTTCTTGCCGCCCGCTTCCAGGTACGCCTTCTGTGCGGCAGCCAGGAGAGCCAGATACACCCGCAACATGATGACTTTCGGACTGCGGCCCTGAGCGGCGATGCCAAGATATTGCCGGGCGTTGCTTTCTTCTGTGGAATGCGTCCGGGCGAAGAACGAGTTCCGCACGTCAGGTCCGGGCGGCGGAAACACATCCACACTGCGGCGATTGAACAACGCCCGAATCTGGCTCTCGGCACGGCGAACGGTGGCCGTTGAGGCAATGATCTTGGGGCGAATCCGTTTGCCGTCTTTCTCGACCGTCGAAAGCTCGTCCAACGCGGTTTCGTACAATCCGACCATTGTGCCGAGCGGGCCGGAGATCAGGTGCAATTCGTCCTGGATGACAAGATCAGGCGGCAGCAATCGCTCGACAGGCAACGGTCGCCCCGCAGTTGGATCACAGGGACCGTAGAAGCCTTCGGAGTCGCCTTTGCCGACGCGACCGAAGAACCCGCCGACTTCGCCCGTCCAGGGCATCGCGGCAAACTTATCAACAGTGGCGATCATGAACTCGATGTCGCCCTCCAACTGCTCCACGCCCCAGGCATAGACGGCATCATTCTGTGAAATCGCCTCGGCTCCCATTTCCTTTTTGAGTTCGTTGATCCGGGCGACGTACTCGTCGGCGATCTCGTAGGGCCTTGCAGGAATCTCCGGCGTTTCCCCCTTGGCAATCGCCTTCGCTGCCGCGAGGTATTCGGGCGTCCACGCCTTTACGGGCATTCCGACGTACTTTTCGATGTGTTCCCACAAAGCGACGAGTCGCTTCTCCCGGATGACCGCCTGTTCTCGGTCGTGGCCGAGATAGAACTTTGGCTGGATTCCTTCGGGCGTGCGGCCCAGGTTGCGGGTGTACCCTCGCTTACCACGTTTCAGGGTGGTCGGTTTGGATTTTGATTTGCGTCGATTCGATTTCATTTCGGCCTTTCCGCTCACAAGTTGCGACAACCTGATACGAACCACGAATCAGGCGGTTTGTAAAATCGCAACGCGAGAAAGGCAGAAATTTGCCGAACCGTTTCGATCTCAAACCGCACCGAATCCGGGTGGGACCAGGAAACGCTTGCTTGACGCGGAAGGGTCCGATTGGTTCAAGTTCGGGGCTTAATCAGATCACTCGACCCCCTAAATCAGATCAATCCGACCACTTTTGGCCGATTTGGGGGCCAAATGACACGCCTGACTTTGCGTAAGTCCATAGAAAAAGCCACCTTGCTGCGATGTGCAAGGTGGCTTGTGGAGTGGAGGCGGCGGGAATCGAACCCGCGTCCCGAGATATTTCCATAACAGCTTCTACGCGCGTAGTCGACTCATTTGAATTTTCGCGCCTCCACCCCCTGTCGACCGGGTGTTGGATGCGCTAGCCGGGGACAGTTTTTAGCCCAGGGCGTTCCCAGCGGTGACCCCAGGCGAGCCAGATTTAACGGCCGACTTTTGGGTCTCTCTAGCTAAGACCCGCAGTCGGGGATGCCATGTTAGGCAGCCAGTGCGAGATTATTCTCGGCAACTAAAATCGTAGTCAGCTTTTTACGTGGCCAACTGACCAACCACGGCACGCCACTGATACTTCAAGCTATCCGGTCGAAACCTGTTCGCCCCCTTGAGTAAGATTGTATTTCCCTTCCACGAGGCCTCCCATTCAGGCCGTGCGGCTTGAATGAGATACGCTCACCGACGGGCAGTTTTCAAGCAAACCGCCCCTTTCTGCCAACAACCACCGTGAACCAAGGTTACAGCGGTTGCTCAGTCCGTCCGCCAGCAAATGAATTCTATCCTGCTTTACGCAGTGGGCAATCACGATTGACCTGGTGGCAAATCCACGATGTTTTCGACGAGGTAGCACTGGCTTGAACCGCAGCGGAAGCGCCTGGAGCGGCGGCCATAGCCCGCGCGATATACCAACCAGCGCTATATTTCGTCGGACGAGGTTTGCCCGGGTTCTGTCGGAGGCCAGTTATGAAAACGCCGCAAGGCGTGTCGAACCGTGCTCCGCAACTCTTTTCCACTGAATGGTTTGGCAATAACCCGGAACGTTTCCAGGTCGCGTGCTTCGCGCTCGATGTCGGAGTCCAACTCGGCCGACATCAAGATGCAGGGCAGGACCAGGTTATATCGTCGCAACCAGCGAACGACCTCCAGGCCGGTCAATTTGGGCATGTGCATGTCGACCAACACCACGTGAACGTCGTTGGTATGCACGATCTTGAGAGCTTCTTCGCCATCGCCGGCCAAAAACGTCCGAAACCCTTGCGGCTCAAAAAAGCCCCGCAGGGTTTCCCGCAGTTCCCGATCGTCGTCGGAGATCAAGATGGAAGGCAGTTGCACAGCCATAACCCATTCACCCGGTTGCCCTTGAAGGGCCGAGTGCAAGGTGACAGTTGATCGAAACGACTTAAAGCAACAGCAAACTTTGCGCCAAAAACAACTTCTATCTCGATCCTATTCAGTAAGGTGTTTGGCGACAAGTTCTTTCTATCGACAACCCTTGCTTCAGCCAAGAGAGAATAGGTGCAATGGGAATCTTAGGCAGGCACGGCGCATGGTTTCTGCTGTCATTTCGGCATATTTTGCCCGCTACCACGCCATAAATCACGTTTCCCCAAAATTTTTTCCAAAGATTGCCCTGCCGCTCTCGAAATGCTTGCTGTGGATGTTGCGCAGGCAGGCAACCGAACATTCGCAAAGTACCAGCCAGGCATCCGCGTTACGGGGCAGAACAAGATGCCTGCGAGGCAAAGGAGCTGGGGCTGGGATGGGTTTGATTTTTTGGGGACTTCGAGCTTTGGCGAAGGGAAATAGCATGATCAAAAAGATTTTGGGTTCGGCGGCGTTGTTGCTGCTGATTGACGGAGTGGTGTTTGGCTTCGGGGGAACGCGCTGGACGTACGATTCCGGCCGCACGCTGCTGGGAATGGGGCGACAATCCATCCAGCAAAACATGCCGATTGGTTTTGAGATCGAAAGGGCGAAACGGCAACTGGCCGACGTGCGTCCCATGATTGCCGACCACAAGCATCGCATGCTGGAGGAGGAAGCCCAATTGGCGATTCTCGACCGGCAAATTGCCGCCCAAGAGAAAAAACTGACCGAAGATCGCGGGGAGCTTCTGATCCTCAAGAACGATCTGGCCTCGGGCAAGGATTCGTTTCGTTACGGCGGACGGGTCTACACCGTGTCTGAGGTCAAGCAAGACATGACCCGGCGATTCGAGCGGTTGAAGACCAACGACGCCACGGTCGAAAAGATGCGTCAAACACGGGCGGCGCGGCAGCAGCGGTTGGAGGCGTTGCACGACAAGGTGGCGGCGATGGAAGCCTCGGTGCGGCAAATGGATGCCGAAATCGGCAACCTTGAGGCGCAATTGCAGCTTGTCGAGGCGGCAGAGGCCGGCTGCACGTATAATTTAGACGACAGTCCCTTAAGCCGACTCAAACAATCGATGGCCGACCTGCAAACCCGGGTAGAAGTTCGGGCTCGCATGGCCGACCGCGAGGTAGATGCCTATCACGAAATTCCGGTTCGCGCCAGCGACTCGGAGAGCATCGTGGACGAGGTAACCCGATACTTTGAAGACCATCAGGGTCACCTGGTGTTGTCGAAATAGCGGGGGAATTGAGCAGGAAGTGGCGGCGTCTCCCCTGCGGTTTTCCCAGGCGGGGAAGAACGCTTCGAGGCGCTCGATTCCTCAAACAGGTCACGCCAGGCAGCCGCCGCGCTGTCTGGCGTGACTGGCATTGCCGCTTGACGCGGCCACCATTCAACGCCTGGTAAATCATCTCGCAAGACATTGCGGATTTTTACGGGATCTCGGCACACGAATTTACCGGAAGCGTTGGAAATGCGCCGTGGAGCGCTGCGAGACGAGCGGCTATTGGGAACCGTTCTGAGGGCGCCCCCGGGGCCTGCGGGGCGGGGAAGACTACATCTCTGGCGTTTTGGAAAAAGACCATGTTTCAGTCTTGGCGAATCCAGCTTCGCGAGGCAGAAGTCGCACTGCACGCAGAGCGGCTCGAGGAAGCCCAGACGCTGCTGCGTTCTGGCGAATTGGCGCAGTACGCGCCTGCCAAGCGGCTGCTCGCCAGATTGGGCAAGAAACTGGTTCGTCGCGGGGCCGAACAACTCAAGTTGGGGAATACGGAGGCCGGCTGGCGGGACTTAAGAGCTGCCAGGGAGGCGGGCGTTTCGTTTCGGGAGGCCGATCCGTTGCACAAGGCGCTCTGCGACCGCGGGCTGGGCGAGGTGGAACAGGCCCTGTCGGCTGATAACTTGGATGCCGCAGCCGAGGCGGTGGCGATCCTGGAGCGGCGGGGAGGCGATGGCGCTCGGTTTCGTCAGTCGAAGCTGGTGGTGTCCATGCTCCTTCAAGCTCGGCGGGCCTGGCGAGAAGCAAGGTTTGCCGCGGCGGCCGAGGCGGTGGCTACGGCTGCGACCACACGGCCCGACCTGGCGGCCGTGAAGGCCTGGCAACGGAGAATCGAGGGCGATTCTCAAGCGTGGCAGGCGTTGCGCAAGCAATTTTATGACGCCTGGGAAAAAGAGAACTGGTCCGCGGCCGTCGTCGCCGCCGACGACATGCTGGCCTTGGCGGCCGACGACGCCTGCACGCGACAGGCGAGGGAACATGCCTGGCAACGGTTTTGCGTGGCTGGCCCTTCACGAACCGCGGCCGACACCGTGAGCGAGGCCGGCGCCAACGCGATGGAAGCGCAGAGCCCCCGCAATTCGCGACACAAGACTTTGCCTTTGAATCGTCGATCCAACGCGCCGCAGTTTCGAGCTTGTCCCGGGGATCTGGAATTGGCCGCGCCGTCGGCAACCCCGGGCGCCGATGTCCGCCCCTTGGCCGGCGATCAATACCAGGCATTGAACGGGGAACGCTGGCCTGGCCGCGCGCGGTCGCTGTCGGCCGCCGCGGCGCCCCCTGAGTTGCCGGAACGAGGTTCGTCCGAGCGAGCAGCGCGGTTTGTGATTTGGGTGGACGGCGTGGGCGGATTCTTGGTGTGCGAGGGAGACGAGTTTACGATCGGTCAGCCGATTCCCGGCGTCGACATTCCGATCTTGGGCGACTTGTCGCGCAGGCACGCGAGCATTCGCCGCTCGGGAGAAGGGTATTTGATCGAGGCCCGCCGCGAAACGTGGCTGAGCGGGCGGCCCGTGAGCGCCGTAACGATGATCAACGATGGCAATGAATTGCAACTGGGGAGCGGGGTGCGATTGCGATTCCGGCGTCCCAATTCGCTCAGCAGCACGGCACGGCTTGACTTTGCCAGTCGGCATCGCACGCAGCCATCGGTCGATGGCATCGTGTTGCTGGCCGATTGCGCGATCCTGGGACCTGGCCCCCAGTGTCATATTGTCTGTCCGGATTGGGAGCACAACTTGATTTTGTACCGGCAGCAGGGTCAGTTGTGTTGCCGCTGCGAGGTTCCCCTGAGAGTGGACGGAAAGGATTGCGGCCATCAGGCCGTGATTCACCGCGGAGCCCGCATCGAGACCGATTCGTTCGCGTTGGTTCTGGAGGAATTGGTCGATCTGGCTGCAGGCGCTTGAATCCCGCAGCGGTCTCGTTAGAGAATGGTAATTGCGATGAAATTGCGAGCCACCACCGCCAATGCGCCGCGCGAGCCGGCAGACGCGACCATGAGATTCACTTATCCTGGCGGGTCGCGACCCCTTTCCGGGTACACCATCAAACGAGCCATCGGTCAAGGCGGCTTTGGGGAAGTGTACTATGCCACCAGCGACGGCGGCAAAGAAGTCGCCCTGAAGCTCATCCGCCGCAATCTCGATGTCGAATTGCGCGGCGTTTCCCACTGTTTGAATCTCAAACACCCCCACCTGGTTGGCCTGTTCGACATTCGCCACGACGAACGGAACGACGCCTGGGTGATCATGGAGTTTGTTCGCGGGAAGAGCCTGGAAGATGCCATCGCCGCCCACCCGCAAGGCATGCCGGTAGAAGAAACGCTGCGCTGGTTTCTGGCCATCGCGTCGGGCGTGGCCTACCTGCACGACCAGGGAATTGTGCACCGCGATCTCAAGCCCGCCAACATTTTCGATGACGAAGGCACCGTGAAGATTGGCGACTACGGGCTAAGCAAGTTCATTTCGGCCAGTCGGCGCAGCGGGCAAACCGAGAGCGTGGGCACCGTGCATTACATGGCGCCGGAAATCGCCAATGGCCGCTACGGCAAAGAGATCGACATCTACGCCATGGGGGTGATGCTGTACGAAATGCTCAGCGGCCACGTGCCGTTCGATGGCGAAAGCGTGGGCGAGGTGCTGATGAAGCATCTTACGGCCGAGGCCGATGTGAGCCCTTTGCCCGCGGCATTTCGGCCCGCGGTGGCCCGAGCGCTCACCAAGGATCCTGCCCAGCGTTTTTCGACGGTTGCCCAATTTGTGTCGGCGCTGGCGGCGGTCGGGGTACCCGTTGGAAACGCGCTGGCCGCAATGCCCACCGTCGAAACATTGCCCAAGCAGGGCGAAGCAAGCGGTTCGCCGACTTCTGCGCCCCAGACCCAGGCAGCTCCAACTTTGCCGCCGCGCCAGGACGTTTTGGGCGGAGGCGGAGTTTCTCCGCCGCTTCCCCATACGCACTCTCGCGGTGCGGCAACCAACGCGCCCTATCCGGGCCGCGTGGTTTCGCCGGGGACCAATGGCAAGCAGGAAGAACCCGTCTGGAAAGCGGTTCGCAACGCAGCCCAGGGCGTGATGTGGTCGTGGAAAACCACGGATTTGCCGACCCCGCTAAAAGTGTTGATTCTGTTTGCCAGCTTCGCGGTGCTGGTAATGTTCGCTCCGGTGTGGTTCTCGCTGGTATTTGCGCTGCTGGTGGCCTACACCATTTACTTTGTCATTCGGGCTGGCGTGCTGGGGGTGATGCAAGGTTCTGATGCTTCGCCGCCTAACACGGCATCGCCGCCCCAGTTACCTCCTAGCGCCGCGTCTCCGCGCGCACCCGAACACGTGGTCGGACGGGTGGCCGCCGGGGCACAGCGGGTACCTGTCATGGCGCAGCCGGTGGCCGCGTCGGCACGGGCCGGCCAGCCGGCGCGGCTTAAAGATCGCTGGTATCAAAACAAGGATCAGGCTCTCGCTTTGCCGCCGCGCAGTCCTCGCGAAAAGGCCGTGGAACTGCTCGGATCGCTGCTGCTGGGCGCTGGGGTGGCAACCGCCGTCAGTCTGATTCTGTTGCTGTTGCTGGTCGACGGGAGTCGGGTGGAACAATGCGTCTGGCTGGCCAGCGTGGGCATGCTGGGAACCTGGGCCGTGCTGTTCGCCGCCAAGTTTTGGGAAGGTCGCGAAGGCGAACCGATTTTGCGACGGCTGGTGCTGCTGCTGATTGGCTTGGGAATCGGGTGCGCCGCGTATGGCTTGGATCGCTTCTTGCTGGTCGATCTGCCCAATACTTCCCATGATTTTCAGGCCAATTTCCAGTCGGATTCGTTCCAGGCGACCGAATTGTTCTCGGGGGGGCAACCCAACTTGAAGCTATACCTGGCCTACTTCGGCTTCATGTTTCCGGTTCTCCGCTGGTGGCGAATGGCCGAACCCACCCGTTGGACACGGTTCAGCATTTTGTCCACGCTGCTGTGTGTTGGCTGGGCGCTGCTGTTGTGGTCGGCCTGGCCGTTTCCGCAAGCCTGGGGAATCATGGTCGCCTGCACGATCGCCGTGGCGGTGCAATTGGCCAGTCCTTGGGTAGGCGAATCGCCTCGCCGCACCGTAACGGCGTGAAGCGGCTTTCAATGGTGAGATTTGTGCTTAAGCGCCGTGGCGAGTGCCACGGGAATCCATTGCCCGATCGTGCGGCAGGCAGCTTCAAGCCTGCACTTGGAAACAGCGGGCATCGTCCCTGCGTCACGCACCGACAACACGCGATAAAAGCCATGAACGTATTCTGGAACCCCATCCTGGCGATCGAGACGGCTGCGCCTTCCGCCTCTCTACGCGGCGGCGGCGTGCAGGCGCTGCACGACTTTGGCGGGCCGGGCGTGGTGCTGCTGATCCTGGCCTGCAGCGTGCTGGTGTATGCCTTCACGCGCAATGTCCGCACCACCCTTTCGGTAACCCTGGCCGGGGCGTTTATGTTGCTGGCTTCGGGCTGGGTATTTCAGGTTTCCAGGCAGAGCCAACCGGCGCCTCGGCCGCAGGCGCGAGAAACCGTACAGGATGCTGTTCCAAATCATCTTGCCAGTTCCACACTCAGCAACGAAGAAAACGTTCCCGCGGTCAGCGAATCGCCAGAACTTCTGGCCATGAGCGGCGATTTTGGCCACCTGGCCGATCAGCCGGGCCGGCTCATGGACGGGGCCTACGTGAAAGTGGCCAGCAGCGGCCGGTTTCTTTCGGTTGAGCAGTGCCAGCCTTCGCTCGAGCAATCCATTCGCCACGAAGTGCAAAGCTACGTAGGCATGCGGCTTGGACGGCAGGCGGAGGCACACCTCGCCATTCCGCAAGACTGGATTGACACGCACGTGGTTCGCGGCAAGCCGGTCGAAGAAACCGTGACCAGCACCACCGTGGAAGAGGGAGGCAAACGTCTCCATGCCCTGCTGGTGTTCGACCAAAAGGCGCAAGAAGATCTGAAAGCCATGCTCCGCGATGCCCGGGCCTTCGATCGCAGCCTGTTCACGATACTGATCGGGGTTTGCGTGGCGATGGTTGCGGGAGCGTTCTACGGTGCTTTGAAAATCGACACCGCGACCAAGGGTTATTACGCGTTTCGTCTCAAGGCGGGCGTGTTCGCGGTCGTCGCGCTCACCTGGACCGCGATCCTGGTTGCCGTCGAAAAGAATTTAATCTGGTAGAATGGCAATGAAGCGTTCGCACTGGCGGGCTGCGTTGACTCGTTCTTCCCATTTTTGGCGAGGGGCTCCACGGCGATATGGCTCTTAGCGAATTCGATCGCGTGCTGATTCGCCGCATCCGGCATGGCGAAGACGATGCCTGGGAGGAAATGATTACCCGGTTTGAAGGCCGGCTGCTGGCGTTTGTTGATAGCCGCTTGCGAAACCGGGCAGCCGCCGAAGACGTGGTACAAGAAACCTTTGTCGGTTTTTTGACCAGCCTGCCCAATTACGACGAGCGCCGGCCGCTGGAAAGCTGGCTGTTTAGCATCGCCGCGCACAAGCTGACCGATCATTTGCGCCGCGAAGGCCGCCGGCCCACCATACCCTTGGCCAATCGCGGTTCGAGCGACATGAGCAGTTGGGACGTGCCGGGCCAGGCGCGGGCGGCCAGCAGCATTCTTCGCAGCGGAGAACGACAGCGACTCGAGCGCGACGCCCTGTCCACGGCCATGGCCGAAATTCTCGACCACTGGCGCACTCGCGGCGATTGGGACAAGATTCGCTGTCTCGAATTGTTGCTGGTGCGCGGCTGGAGCAACAAAGACGCGGCAACGAAGCTGGGCCTGACCGAACAGGTGGTCGCAAACTACAAGTTTGAGTTTCTCTCCAAGTTGCGAACGGCAATTCGCAAGCAAGGCTTGAACCAGGATGTGTTTCCGGAATTGAAGGGTTAGCCCGCCGGCCGCCGTTCATTCTGGCGGCTGGCATGGCCTCCCGATGGATTCACGCATTTCAATTGGGCGCTGTCATGAATATTACCCGGGAAGACCTGGAAGCCTATCTCGACGAGGCCTTGGCGGCGGAAGAAATGTCGCGGATCGAAGACGCCTTGCGCGGCGACCCGCAATTGCTGCGCGAATTGACGCAGGTGCAAACCCAACGCGACGCCGATCAGCACAGTCTGGGCAGCATTTGGCGACGGGAACGGCTGACCTGCCCCTCCCGCGATCGGTTTGGGGCCTACCTGCTGGGCACGCTCGCGCCGGAGCACGCCGATTACATTCGCTTTCATCTCGAAACGGTGGGCTGTCGTTATTGCCAGGCAAATTTGGCCGATCTTCAACAACAGCAATCTCAGCAGTCGGGCGAAGGTCAGGTCCGGCGAAAGCGGTATTTTCAATCCAGCGCCGGCTATTTGAAACGCGAGTAGCCGGGTGGAGCGATCGGCTTTCTGCTCACCCCGCGGAATGGCCCAAGTTGGCCGATGGAACCGATTGTGCCGTGGGGGTTGGGCGGGCGGCCGTTCCTTTTCGCCCTACGCTGCGGCAGTTTGTGGCGTGAATTCCTTGACCCGGGGCACTACCGTCGCTTACAAACGAATGAGCGATTCGAGCCCCCCGTTTGGCCCCCCGCCTAGAGTAGCTCTCACTTGGCCCGCTTTCCCGGACTGCCATCTGCTGGCAACGTCCAGCATGCCCGGCGGAGCGAGGCGTCGCTGATGATTTCGCCCACCCTTAACCGTTTCGGAGACATCGAATGTCGCGTTCTTTCCGTTCCGAGGCCCTGCGCACGGTGCAAGTTGTTCCGGTGACGGCGTACGACGAGGCGGGTGAATTGAATCTGGACGTGATGCGCCAGCACACCCAGCGGCTGTTTGATGCGGGCATGCGGGTGTTCATCCCGTGCGCCGGCAGTTCCGAGTTCCATAGCCTTTCGGCCGATGAAATCGTCTCGGCCGTGGCGATGACCCGCGAGGTGCTCGGCGACGAAGGCATTGTGATGGCGCCGGTGGGTTTGCAGGTTCGCCACGCCATTGAGATTGGCCGCCGCTCGGTCGATGCCGGGGCCGACGCCGTACTGGTGATGCCGTTGGCTGCGCCCTATCTTTCGGATTCGGGCGCTCGCGACTATTACGAGGCGATTTTGGAAGAGGTGAACTGCCCCGCGATCATCTACAAGAAGTCGGACATTCCCTCCGACCGCTTGTTGCTGGAACTGGCCGAACATCCCAAGGTTGTCGGCGTGAAATACTCGGTGAACTGCGTGGACGCCTTTACCAAGGTGGTCCGCGAGGACGACGGCCGGCTGGAATGGTTCTGCGGGTCGGCGGAGCGGTTTGCTCCCTTCTTCATGCTGGCGGGCGCTACCGGCTACACCAGCGGAGCCGGCAACTTGTGCCCCCACCTGACGCTGGCCATGCACGCCGCCTGCGTCGAAGGCGACTGGCCCCAGGCCATGCGGCTGCTGGAGGCGATTCGCCCCATTGAAGACTACCGGGCCCGCGCCGGCAGTTCGTTCAATATTTCGTTCCTCAAGCACGCTTGCCGCGCGACCGGCTTGGATTTTGGCCAGCCACGCCCGCCGCAGCGCCGCCTGACCCCCGAAGAAGAACGCGAGATCGACGCGCTGGTTGCCCCCATTCTGGCTGCCGATGCCGAATTGGCCGCCGCTCCGGCCGGGGCAAGGTAGCCGCCGTCCACCAGCACCTATCGCGCCGGCCAGCCCGCGTTTTGAAGGTCTCCATTCCGCCCGCGAGAATGGCCCTTGGATTTGATCGTGGGAATTCTCCGCGACTTTTCGATCGTGACCGCAATCCCCAGACCCTTGAGTTTTCTTTTCAACCCGCGAGGGACCTACCTTGCTTGCCGGCGACATCTACGCACCTGGAAAAATTCGCCTGATCGATGTACCCGAGCCGGAGCTGAGCGCCGACTCTCAAGGCCAGATCATCTTTCAGGTGGAGCTGGCGTGCCTGTGCGGCTCTGACTTGTTGTTCTTCGAGGCAGACTATCCGGAGTACCCGGTCAAAATCGGCCATTCGCTCCACGAAATGACCGGGACGGTGGTCGCGACCTCGGGCAGCCGTTTTCAGGTGGGCGAACGCGTGCTGTGCGTGCCGGTCAACCAGGAAGGCTTGTTCGAGCGGTTTGTGGTGAGCGAAGAGCGGGCGATTCCGCTGGTTGCCACCCCCGATGAGCCCCAGGCGCTGCTCGCGCAGCCGCTGGGCACGGTCATCTTCGCGCTGAAGAAACTGCCCAACCTGATCGACCTCGACGTGGCGGTTGTCGGCCAGGGTCCGATCGGCCAGTTGTTCAATGCCTGCCTCCGCAACTTGGGAGCCCGCGAGGTCATTGGCATCGACGTGCTCAACAGCCGACTCAAGACCAGTCGCAAAATGGGGGCCACGGCGGTTATCAACGCCCTGGAAGAAAACCCGCTCGAAGCCGTGCATCGCATCACCGGCGGCAGCCTGCCCGACGTGGTGATCGAAGCCGTGGGGCACCGCGAACAGTGCCTGGAATTGTGCGTTGACTTGTGCCGGTACGGCGGCCGGGTGTTGTACTTTGGCGTGCCGGAGGATCGGCTGCAGAACGTGCCGTGGCGCAAGATGATGCTCAAGAATCTCACGGTTCATACGACCATCAATCCTGACTTCCGCCGCGACTTTCCCTTGGCGATGAAGTGGATCAACGAGGGCCGGATCGACGTTTCGCCAATCATTACCCATCGCTACCCACTGGAAGAAATCCAAACCGCGTTCGACGTCTTCCGCCATCGGCGGGAGGGCGCGCTGAAGGTATTCTTGGATTTTCCGGCGGGCAAGGCCAACGGCCGCCCAGCCTCACAGTAGCCAAGCCGTTTTGGTTTGCCGCGAATGCCGAGCGCTTGCCGTCATGCGGGCGATTCGTCTGCCCAGAGCCTTGGCCCGTCGAAGCGAGGGCTTCGACCTGGGCTGACTGAGCCGCGCAATGCGGAAGCCAATGTTCATCAGCGACCGCTGCTTGTCGTCGCCTAATGTCGAAAGTGGCGGCGGCCGGTGAACATCATCGCCACCCCCAGGCGGTTGCACGCCGCAATCACTTCTTCGTCGCGAACCGAACCGCCCGGTTGCACAATCGCGGCAATGCCCGCGGCGGCCGCGGCTTCGACCGAATCGGGGAATGGGAAGAAGGCATCGGAGGCCAGCACCGCGCCGGCCACGCGCTCGCCTGCTTTTTCAATCGCAATGCGAACGGAATCGACGCGACTCATCTGCCCTGCGCCCACTCCCAGCAAGGCCCGATCCTTTGCCACCACAATGGCGTTGGACTTCACAAACCGCACCATGTGCCAGGCAAACTCAAGTTCGCCCTGCAGAGCGGGATCGATTCCCTTTTCGGTGGCCACTTTCCACTCGCTCGGCGCGTCGGGCAAGGTATCGGCCATTTGCGCCAAGTAACCCCCGTCGATGGCCCGCAGTTGCAATCCGGGAGAATGGGGGGGAAGCGGCCCTAGCTCCAGCAACCGCACGTTGGCTTTCCACTTGGGCTTGGTGGTGAGGATTTGCACGGCTTCGGGCGAGAAAGCCGGAGCCGCGATGGCCTCGATGAATCGGCCCGGTTCGACCAGCACTTCGGCCGCCGCGGCATCGATCGGCCGGTTGAAACCGAGCACCGAGCCGAAGGCGCTTACGGGATCGCCGTCGAGGGCCTTGCGCGTGGCGACGGCCAGTTGCTCGTCGATGGCGGCGCCGCAAGGATTGTTGTGCTTGATCACGGAAACGCCAGGCAGCGACAAACCCCGCACAATGTCGATCGCGCTGTCGAGATCCAGCAAGTTGTTGTACGAAAGCTCTTTGCCATGGAGCTGGCGGGCCGTGAGCAACGTACCGGCGGCTTCTTGCTGGCTTGAAGTCTGGTCCGTGGCATAAACGGCCGCGGCCTGATGCGGATTCTCGCCATACCGCAGCGGATGACGCCGAACCAGATGGATTTGCAGCGTGGAGGGCAAGGCCGTTTCATCGGCCACTTCTGCAGACGAAGTCGCCTGACTGCCCGCCGCGGTTGCCGTCTCGCTTCGGGCAAACCAGGCGGCAATGGCGGTGTCGTACGTGGCGGTATGGGCAAACGCTTCGGCCGCCAGCTTGCGCCGCAAACCCAGCGACGTGGCGCCCTGCGATTCAATTTCGCGAATGATATTCGGGTATTGATCCGGGCAGGTCGCGATGGCCACGAAGGCATGGTTTTTCGCGGCGGCCCGCACCAGGCTTGGGCCGCCGATGTCGATTTGCTCGATCGCTTCTTCGTCGGTGACCCCGGCCTTGGCAATCGTGGATTCGAAGGGGTACAGGTTCACCACCACCAGGTCGAAGGGCACGATGTCGTGTTCGTCCATCGACTCCATGTCTTCGCGATGATTGCGGCGACCCAGAATGCCTCCAAACACCTTGGGGTGCAACGTCTTGACGCGGCCATCCATCATTTCGGGAAAGCCCGTGTATTCGGCGATGTCGCGGATCTTGAGTCCGGCCGATTGCAGGTGGTTGCGCGTGCCCCCCGTGCTGTAAACGTTGATCTTCGCTCGGGCCAGGGCTTGAGCCAGTTCGATCAGTCCGGTCTTATCGCTCACGCTGATCAGCGCGTTTTTTGCCGCAGATGCCATGAAACCACTCAAACTTCGCAGGTATGGGTCCCAACTCCACCGGTGCCTCGGAATGCCAATCCGCCTCATGCGGCGGAAATGCCCGGATCAGCCAGGTATCGTTCAAGCCAGAAATCGCCGGGAAATCGCCACGATAGCGGCCAGAAAGCAAACCGGCAACGGGCACAAACCCGCAAGCCGCCCACCTTGCCGTCCTGGAAGGGGCGTTGACGAGGATATTTTGCGACTTTGCGCTGTCTTCCCATGCTGTGCAACCTGCTGGCAGGCCGCGTGGAGCGACATAGACGCCGGTTGGCCCTTTCGCTACGCTGCCCAACGATAATTTGCCGCAGGCGGTACGGTTACGGTGATTTGGACCCAACGGCCGCGTCAGGGTTGCTGGTCGGCGCGCGGCGGCACAGGTTCAATCGCAATCCGTGATTGCCCTGGTTATTTCCTCCTTGCAAGAGTTGTTCGGCAGTTATGAGCACACCCTTTACGCGGTATTCGCAGTTGATCGAGCGCCATTCGTTCAAGGTATTCTGCGTTTTCTTCGCGCTGTTGGGGTTTGTGGTGCCGGGCGCCATTCGCGCGGTGCGCAGCAACACCAACGACGTGAAGGACTGGCTGCCCGACGCCTACCAGGAAACCACCGATCTGCTGTGGTATCACCAGCACTTTGGCGCCGGCAGCGATCACGCGGTGGTGCTCAGTTGGCCCTCGGCACGGCTGAAAGGCGGCAGCGCCAGCGACGGTGCCGATTGGCGCGAAATGACCTCCCCCCGCTGGCACGCGCAGCGGACCGCCGCTTGGGACGAATACCTGCGGCACAACCGGGAGATTCTGCCTGAAGAGCCCGAGAAACTGGAGCAAAGCCGGCAACTGTTCATGGCGGCGCCGCTGGCCGACGAACGGCTCGATTTGCTCGCGCGCAAACTGATCGCCCGCCCCGAACTGTTCCAGGGCGTGCTCACAGGACCGCAGTTGCTGGTGCATTTGACGGGTCCGCCGCTGAAGCTGCCCGCCGACGAAGCCATGAAACGGCTGCAAGGCACGGTATTTGGTCCGCTGTATCTGCAAGGGCTGAGACTGGCGGCCGATCGTGAAACCGGCCAGCCGGTCATCGACGAGGTAGAGATCGACTCGCCCGCGGCCAGCCAAGGCTTTCGCGAAGGCGATGTTGTCGAAAGCATCAATGGCGTGCCGACTCCCAATCTTAAGGTAGCTCAAGCGCAACTGCTCGAAACCTACCGCGTGGATCACGGCACGCTGACGGTGCAGATTCTGGGCGCCCCGCGACCCCACGTTTGGGACTGGGCCGGTCCGTTGCAGGAGCGGCAAACCTGCGTGATTGTGCCGCTGGCCGATCGCGAAGTGCGCGAGGCCTTCTGGCACAAGGAGGCCCAGCAGCGACGGCTGCCGACCAAGAAAGAACTGATCAACACCATGGCGGAGCTGAAGCGCATCGCCGTGGAGGAATGCGATATTTCCGCCGACGAGTTGCGGATGGGCGGACCGCCCGTCGACAACCTCGCGATCGACCGCGAAGGGGAAGAATCGCTCCGGCGTCTGGCGTCGCTGTCGTTTGGGGTGGGCTTTCTGCTCTGCCTGGCCTGCTTCCGCAATCTCAAGCACACCATGATCGTGTTTTGCACGGCCATCTTCAGCGAGTTCACCAGCCTGGCCATCGTGTGGTATAGCGGCGTGAAGGTCGACGCCATCTTGCTGACCATGCCTTCGCTGATTTACGTGCTCACCATTTCCGGCGCCATCCACATCGTGAATTATTACCGCGATGCCGTGGCTCACCACGGGCTGCAGGGTGCGGCGGCCCGCGCTCTGGGAAAGGCCGTGGTGCCCTGCACGATGGCAGCTTTGACGACCGCCGTGGGCCTGATCTCGCTGTACATCAGCGACCTGGTGCCGATTCGCAAATTTGGGTTGTATTCGGCCATTTCGGTCATGTCGTCACTCGCCTGGTTGTACCTGTTTCTGCCGGCGGCGCTCACGTTGTGGCCCCTCAACGATCGAGAAGCGGCCGCGCTTCAAGAAGCGGCGGCCGCGCCCAACCGCAGTCGCTGGGGAAGACGCATCGCCGTTTGGGGAGGGCAACGGATCTTGCGCCATCCGGGCATTGTGTTTTTGTTTTGCCTGATTGCGACGCTGGCCCTGGGTTACGGCGCCGCCACCGAAATGAAAACCACGGTCAAGCTGATGAAGCTGTTCGACCCGCGCGCACGAATCATTCAAGACTACGCCTGGATCGAATCGAAACTGGCGGCGCTGGTGCCCATGGAAGTGGTGGTGCACACCCGCAACGAGGCCCGCGTGGTCATCGAAGATTCGCCCCGCGCCGGTTCGTTCGAACTGCAATTTGAGGGCGACGCGGTCGACGAACAGGGCTTACCGCGAGAGCTGCGCACCGCGCCGTTGCCGTACAACGCAACCGGCCGGCAACTCGAACGCGCTCTGCGCGAGGCCGGCCTGACCGACGCCCGGGTGCAAACCACCGGCCATTCCCCCAACGTGGTTCACCGCATCACCGCCAGCGGCCCCATTCCCTGGTTCGAGCTGGAGTCGCAATTCGATGGCGGCAGCGTTCGCGTGGAAAATCGCGACGGCATGCTGGAGAACGTGCGCTTCTTGAATCGCATTCGCCGCCGACTGGAAAACCTGGAACACGTGGACACCACCCTTTCGGTAGCGACGTTCACCCCGCGCGAGGTGGAAAATTCGCCGGGCTACTTGTTCGATCAAGAAGTGGACTACCAGCTCCGCAAGGCGGCCGAGCAATTCACCAAGGCCGGTTACCTCAACTACGACACCGCCACCGGCGAGGAGTTGTATCGCATCAGCTTGCGGATGAGCGCATTCGACGACGTGGACTACAGCCACTTCGTCAGCCAGATCAAACAGGCCGTCGATCCGCTGGTGCTGCTCGAACCGCTGACGGGAAAAGAGGGCTGGGAAGTGGCCTCGCGGCGCACCCCCGGCGAGCGCGAAGGCGTGGACTTCACTTACGAGCATGCCGACGGCTCCATCGCGCACGTGCGCGATGTCAACGGCCTCTGCACCGTCCGAATAGACGGCCAGGAGGTCTTTCGGGGCAAGCGCCAGGAGTTGCCCACCGCGGCCACTTACACCGGCATTGTGCCGCTGGTTTACAAGGCCCAGAACGAACTGTTGATTGGACTGCTCAAGAGCTACGCCCTGGCGTTCGCGCTGATCGCGGTGGTGATGGTGCTGTTGTCGTGGAACCTGGTGGGACTGCTCTACGCCATCCCGGCCGGAGCGCTCTTGATGCTGCCCAACTTTTTCCCCACGGCCGTGGTGTTTGGCACCCTCACCTGGTCGGGATTCTTGATCGACATTGGCACCATGATGACCGCCAGCGTGGCGCTGGGTGTGGCCGTGGACGACACGGTACACTACTTGGCCTGGTTTAACCAAGGCATCCGGCAAGGGCTTCCGCGCCGCGAGGCGGCCCAAATGGCCTATCGGCACTGCGCCGTGCCGATGCTGCAAACCACGCTGATTGCGGGGGCAGGCATGTTCGTGTTTGCCGCCAGCTCGTTCATGCCAACGGCCCGGTTCGGTCTGCTGATGGTGCCGCTGATGTTCGCCGCCCTGATCGGCGACTTGATCATGTTGCCCACCATGCTGGTGTGCTGGCTGGGCAAAATGTACGGCGGGCGACGGCAGGCGGCGAATCCTCGGCCCGATCTGCTCGACGGAACCGGCGCCAGCGGCAACAGCCGTCCGGCCGAACTGCATGATCGTGCGGGGCATGATCCTCGCATTCACGATCATGGTTCGGCGCCAGTCGACGGCCCCAACCTCGGGCGGCTGCGCGATGCGCGGTTGTCGGAGCGCACGCGCGACTGAGCCGCCCGACCGGCAGACAACCCAAGGCGTCGGTCGCGTCAGATGCGTGCAGCGATTGCCGGCGCCGGATTGGCGAGAGAGAAAGATCCCCTGCCGGGAAGATGCCATCACCCCGAATCATCCCGCGGAAATAGCATCGCCGGGGCGAAGCCGTTATTTGCCGGCTTTCTTCTTGGCGACTTTCTTCTTGGCGGTCTTCGCCGCTTTGGCCTTCTTTTTGGCAGCGGCCTTCGGGGCCGAAGCAGCGGTGCTCTTCTTGCCGCCAAAAATCCGGTCCCATCCTTGGGAGAACTGCTCGTTGGAACCGGTACGAACGATCGGGCCACTCATTAACGTTCCTCGCATGCACCTGACATGAATTCATTGTTTCCCGGAGTCCGCTCCAACGCGCCTGGTGAGGCCAGCATCGGTAGCGAACTCGCAACTCGGCGTTTCATTCTAAGTTCTTCGTTGCGGTCTACAAGATGGGTTGCGGCTTACCTCGGCCAAAGTCGAGACGGCTCGCGGAAGCAGCGCGAGAAATGGATCCGTGGACCGTTGAATTTTGGAGCAGACCAATCAGAATCGCCGCGCGAACGCCTGCCGTCCTGGAACAGCGCCGAGCCTCAAAAGGGCAAGACTTCCACGTGCTCTCCCGCGCGATAGTGGCGATCGCCAGCAGGAAAATGCGCCAGGCATTGGGCCTTGGCCAATGCGCGCAAATCGGCCGAGCCTTGCCAGCGAACCGGCTGGCAGGTGCGGTCCCCTTCGTCCTCGAACAATTCGGCCGGATGCCAGGTCGGCCGATCGCCGCGGTGCTGAAAATCGGCGGCCAGGCAGGCAACCTTGAGCGGCGGACGCTCAACGCCGACGCCGGCCAAGCGGGCAATCGCCAGCCGCACGAACAGGTGAAAACATACGAAGCTGCTCACGGGGTTGCCCGGCAGCCCAAAGACCAGGGCGTTCCGCTCGGCATGATGGCCAAACCAGAGCGGCTTGCCCGGTCGCAGCAGCAGCTTGTGGAACACCGGAACCACGCCGCACTGCTCCAGGGTGAGGGGCACCAAATCGAGCTTCCCGGCGGAGACGCCGCCCGAGAGCACCAACACGTCGTTCTGCAGCCCTGTCAATATGCGTTCGCGCAGCGCACGGGGATCGTCGCGACCGATGCCCAGGTCGTGCGTGTCGGCTTGCGCCGAGGCAGCCATGGCCAGCAACATGGGACCATTGCTGTTGCGGATCTGTCCATGGCGCGGATGTTGGTTGGCGGCGACCAGTTCGTTGCCGGTGGCCAGCACGGCAACCTGGGGACGAGGAATGACCAGCACCCGGCTACGTCCCACCTCGGCCAGCAAGCCCACGTCGCCCGGACGAATCACGTGCCCTCGCGGCAGCACCTCTTCGCCCCGCCGCATGCACACCGCGGCGCGGAGAATGTGTTGTCCTTCGCGCGGGGGCGATGTTTGAATCCGCACCTGCGGCGGTTCACCCGGCAGAAGTTGGCTCTCCTCCACCATGACCACCGCGGTGGCGCCCTCGGGCAGCGGGGCGCCGGTCATGATGCGGGTGGCCTCGCCCGGCCGCAGCGGGCGATGCGGCGTATCGCCGGCGGTCACTTCGTCGACAACCTGCAACTGGGCCGAACCCGACGCCAGATCGTCGTGGCGCACGGCGTAACCATCCATCAGGGCTTTGTCGTACGGGGGCGAATCGATGTCGCTCGTCACCGCTTCGGCGAGCATCAAGCCCAGGCTGTGCGAAAGCGGCACCGACCGCGGCGCCAAAGCGTGTGCATGCTCAACAACAAGGGCCAAAGCCTGGTCGACGGTGTGCATGGCAGTGCGAAGCGGGGAATTCGGAGTGGGGAATTCAAGACTCACCAGCGATTTGCAGGCGGGGCGGCTACTCGTCGAGCGGCAACTGGTGCCCCATCTTTTCTCGCTTGACGGCCAGGTAGCGGGCGCGGTGTTCGTTGCGCGGGGCCACAATCGGCACCTGATCGACAACTTCCAGCTCGTAACCGCCGTAGATGAAGGCGTCGGTCTTCTTGGGGTTGTTGGTCAGCAATCGCACGCGGCTCAGGCCCAAGTCCTTGAGGATTTGAATGCCCACGCCGTAATCGCGCATGTCGGCCTGGTACCCCAGGGCAATGTTGGCTTCCACGGTATCCATTCCTTCGTCTTGCAATCCGTAGGCTTTGACCTTTTCAACCAGCCCGATGCCGCGTCCTTCCTGGGGCAAATAGACCAGTACGCCGCAACCTTCACCGGTGATTTGCTCCAAGGCGAGATGCAACTGGTCGCCGCAGTCGCAGCGCAGCGATTGGATCAAATCGCCGGTAAAGCAACTCGAATGCAGCCGCACCAGCGGAACTTCGACCGATGTCAAATCGCCGAATACAATTGCCAGCGGTTCTTGATGCTCGTGCTTCACCCGGTAGGCGATGATCCGACCCAGGCCATAGCGGGTAGGCAGTTCGGCTTCGGCCTCGCGCATCACCAGCTTTTCGTGGCGGCGGCGGTGGCGAATCAGCTCTTCGATCGAAATGATTTCGAGCCCGTGCTTTGCCGCCAGGGCAAACAATTCTTCGCGGGTGGCGCGGTCGCCGTCGTCGTTGAGGATTTCGGAAAGCACTCCGGCGGGCCGCAGTCCGGCCAGTCGGGCCAGGTCGACGGTGGCCTCGGTATGGCCTGCCCGGCGCAGCACTCCCCCCTCTTTGGCGATGATGCAGTGCAAATGGCCGGGCCGCACGAAATCTTCCGGCCGGCTGGCGGGGTCGACAATCGCCCGCACCGTGGCCGCCCGTTCGTGTGCCGTGATGCCCGTCTTGTTGGTGCGATGGTCGACCGGAACGGTAAAGGCGGTTTTGAGGGGCGCCGTGTTGACATCGACCATGGGATGCAGGTGCAAACGTTCGGCCACGTCGGGCAGCACCGGCATGCAGAACTCGCCCCGCCCCCGCAGGATGAAGTTGACGATTTCAGGCGTGACTTTTTCGGCGGCGCAGATGTAATCCCCCTCGTTCTCGCGGTCTTCCGCGTCGACCACAATCACCACCTGTCCATCGGCAATGGCCTGAATGGCGGCATCGACACTGGAAAATTTGCCCGAGGACGGATCGCTCACTACTTCACCTATCGGAGAGAACACGCGCAACATGCGGAACCGCCGGGCCAAAAGTTCTTTGGCCGCAGCCTGGCGGACTATCGGCATTATTACCTGCCCAGCGAGGATTGAACACCGCCGCCCCCCGACTGCCGCCTTGAGTGCCGGGCGGTCGTTGTGTCAGAATAAGGGGTAACCGCCTCGCAACTCGCTGAAGAAGGATCGCACCATGTTGTTTCTGGCCATGTTTGCTCACGCCAGTCGCATTCGCTCGCTGGTCGCCGGAATGCTGGGCTTGGCGCTGCTGGGCTCGCTGAGCGCGCGCGCCTCGGAAAAGTATCCCTCGGGCAAATTGCTGGTGGAGCCCGCGGAATTGACCGAACTGGCGCGGCAGCGGAAGGTGGTTTTGCTCGACGCCCGCAGCCGCGACGCATACGAGGAGCGTCATATTCCCGGCGCGCGGTGGGTGGATCACGACACCTGGGCCAAAGCCTTCGAGGACGGAGGCAACGGCCCGGCATGGTCGGAACGGATCGGCGGCTTGGGCATTGGCAACGGCGCCACCGTGGTGGTGTACGACGATCAAATGTCGAAGAATGCCGCCCGAATTTGGTGGATCCTGCGATACTACGGTTTGCGAGACGCGCGGCTGCTCAACGGCGGTTGGATTGCCTGGCTAAAAGTGTCCTTGCCGACCGAACAACAAGTGCCGGAGTTCGAACCGGCCCGATTTGAATCCAAAATTCGCGCCGCCCGGCTGAGCAGCACCGCGGACGTTCTCGACTCGCTCAAGCAGGGCAACCTGCGGGTGCTCGACACGCGCAGCTTCGGCGAACATTGCGGCGTGGAAAAGCTTAAAAACGCGCGCGGCGGCGCCGTGCCGGGCGCTTTGCACCTGGAATGGAGCGATCTGCTGGATGAAGAAACGCACCGCTTCAAATCGCCTGGCGAACTCCGCAGCTTGTTTCGCGAGGCCGGCATCGAGTTGGCCGCTCCGATCATCACCCATTGCCAGTCGGGCGGCAGGGCCTCGGTGATGGTGTTTGGCCTGGAACTGATGGGCGGGAAAGACGTGAAGAACTACTATCGCGGCTGGTCAGCCTGGGGAAACAGCGAAACCACGCCGATCGAAGAAAAAAAGCCGGCCAACGCCAAGAATGGACCAGGGCAGAGCGAAAAGTAGCGCGGTAAAAACGGCAGGTTGGGCAGGGGCCGAACGCGCTTATCCGCCAAGCGTTTTGTCCATGACCAGCCGCCGGCCGTCGTTCTGGTATTCCACGTGCGACATGAAGCTGCGCATCAGTGCGATACCCCGGCCAGAACAACACTCCAGGTTTTCATTCTCGGTGCAGTCGGGCACTTCCTCGGGAACGAAGCCGACGCCTTCGTCCTCAATTTCGATGTGCACCCGATCAGGCTGGGCCACGCACCGGATATGCACGTGCTTGTTGCGGTTGTACTTGTTGCCGTGCTTGATGGCGTTGATCAGTCCTTCTTCCAGCGCCAGGTGCACTGCAAACCGATCCGAATCATCCCATGCGCCTTCCCGAACCTGCTGCATGATGGTTTCCAGCAGCCGCCGGGCCGTTTCCGTGCAACTGGGGAATACCTCGTCGAGCACCCACGTTCCGGCCGGTGCGGCCGCGGCAGGTGGGCTGGCAGGAGCGGCTTTGTCGGCCGGAACCAGTTTTTCCGCAGGGGCCAACTTGCCCGCCGGAATCACGTGCGGGCCGGTATTCGAAGATGCCGAAACCCCCGTGCGAGCTGGCAGGGAAGCATCGAGATGAGAGCTGGACCGCTCGGACGAAAAGTTCATGCGAGACTCACTGGAGGATAGTGGTTGAGGTCGCTACCCAGACTTCTCTCGCTCCCTCCCCAACCGCCTTCGACGCGGCAGCAAGCGCATCCACGGCAAAGCCAATCGAGATGGAAACGTTTCTTTCCCCCCGAGCTAGGGCCGGGGGCGGCCCAATGGCGACATCAACCCTGGTCTTCTCCCCTAACTTTACTGGCACGTTGGCCACCTGAGCCGAGGCCGGCGAATCCCGCTGGACCGCGCGGCGCCGTCAACTACGTGGCTGTCATACGGGCAGAACTAGGATTCCAAGGCCGCAAGCGCCTCTTCCTCGTCTGCCTTGATCTGAAACACTTTATTCAATTGCGTAATATTGAAGACGTCGTAGATTACCGGACGGATATTGCTCAAGACAAGCAATCCACCATTCTTCTTAATTTTCTTTTCAAGACTGATCAGGCGCCCCAGCACGCCGCTGGATAGAAACTCGACATTCGAGAAATTGAGGAGCAACTTGTTGCAATTTCCTTCGTCGACCAATCGCGATAGTTCTTGACCAATTTCTTGAATGTTGGCTTCGTCCAAGATCCGGCGATCTACAAAGCGAACCACCGTGACGTCGCCAACCCGTGAGACTTCTAAACGCCGGTGCCCGTTCATGACACGGCTCCTGAAAGCGAAAGGTTCGAACTGCAATTCCAATTCCTAAGCGCATCGACGAGGTCGCTAGCAGTTCGATTTCGGGCCGCTGAATGGCAGCTTCCGATAAGTTGCATGGTAATCGCTCATCCTCCTTTGTCAAGGCAGGATTAGGACTTAGGTGAACGCGGCCCGCGGTCCGCCCCCCCTTTGCGGCGGGGGTGCGCTAAGCTGCGCTGCGCCGCTGCGGGATGCGCAGAGTTCCCGGCGCGGTCCGCGCTACCTCGCGACCGACCTCCGATCGAGATTGCCGCTCGTTGGCCAGCAAGAATTTAAGCATGGCAACTTGCCGCCGCTGCTCTTCCAGTTCGCCTTCTAATTTCAAGAGTTCTTCCAGGTACGCGGACGGCAATTCCACGCTGGACCAGATATGCCCACATGCCGTGCAGTAATTCTGCCGGAAAAACCCCTCCGTGACGTCGCCGGGACGAACCGTGCGGGAAAGCTGCGTATCTTCAGATAATTGCGGAAGCGGCGCGGTCTGCGTTTTTTGGGCGCAGCCAGGGCACCAGCGCAAGGTTTGACCGTCGGTCATCGTGTGCGTTTCCTCAGAAGCTCGGCCACGAAATACCACCGTTGGCCGCCGGTCGTGGTTTGGAGGATACCCACAAACCGCCGATCGGTGGCCTCATGCCGCCACACGGGGCGGGCAGCGCAGTTCCACGTGGCCAACTGGGTCAAATTGCGAATGTCCTTCGCCTGGGGAGGGCGAAAATCCTCGGGCACCAAGGTCGGTGGACGTCTTGGCGAACGGGCGCGTCGGTCGAAGCCCCTTGCGGTTACGAGGCCCCCGTGCGCGGCGTTGTCTCGACGGCAAATGCCCGATCTCGTGGCTTTAGGCAGACAAATTGTCTGCCTCCCGACAGTTGCGGCACGCCACGACATCAGCACGCGATCACCACGGTGCATTGGTTAAGATCGGAATCGGCGCTAAAGCCTCTTCAGCCGGAATTGCGCCGTACCGTGCGAGTAGCGCAGCGGGCCCTCTGCAGCATCACGGGCAAACCGCGCCCCACGCTGCTCGGCAGGAGCGCGCTTCTCCATTTGCTGTAGCTGCGACCGAGTTCCGGCGGACAGCTATCAATGCTGGAACAAGAATTCCTTGGCGTTGAGAATCGCCCAGCAAACGTCTTCCAGGCCGGCAACGCGATCTTCCTGGGCCGCGATGTGGTCGAGCGCCCGGGTGAGTTCGACCTCGGTGGGCTGCCGACACAGTGCCACCAGGTAGAGGTCTTCGACAATTTCGCGATCGCTCTTGCCAGCGGCGGTTGCCTGGCGAAGCCGGTTCTTTTCATCGCGCAGCTTGCCGTGAACCAGCGGCCCGTTAATCATTTGCAACGCCTGCGAAAGATTCGATTCGCTCGAACGTTCGCACTGGCAAGCCATTTCGCGGGCAGGTTGCCCAAACACCTTGAGGAAAGGGTGATTGATGTCGGGACTGGGCAGTTGCGTTGCCCGCGTGCCTGCCGGCAGGCCGGTGAACTTTTCGGGCACGTCGGTCACCTGGCAAATGGCATCGAGCAGTTGTTCGGCGCCGAGCAACCGGGTGTTGCCGTGCGAGAAGTACTTTTCGTCGTTTTGATTGAACTCGTTTTTGCGCGAGCTGAGCTGGTAGGTTTGGCTCTGCAACATCACGCGCAAGATATGCCTGGTGTCGAAGCCGCTGGCCACAAAGTCCTTGGCCAAGGCCTCGAGCAGTTCGGCATTGGAGGGCGGGTTGCTCGCGCGGAAATCATCGACGGGCTCGACAATCCCGCGGCCGAAGAGTTGTCCCCACATGCGATTGACGGCGGCGTGGGGGAACAGCGGATTGTCTTCTCTTCGCAGCCATTGGACCAGCGCGGTGCGGCGGTCTTCTTCGCCCGGAAGATCGACGCTGCCTTGCAGCGGCAACCAGGGTTTCATTTTCTCGCCGGTTCGCGGCTGGGTCACTTCGCCTTCGCGCGAGACCCAAACCACCATTTCATTGGGGCCGGCCGTGGTTTTGCGCTGGATGCGATTGAAGAAGGCTCCAATGCCGTAGTAGTTGTCTTGCGTCCAGCGCTCGAACGGATGGTTGTGGCATTTCGCGCATTGAATGCGGATGCCCAGGAACAATTGGGCCGTGGTTTCGGCACAGTCTTCCATGTCGGTGGCGGTGCGAAAGTAGTTGGCCGCCGGGTTGTCGAACGTGTTGCCTTGGGCGGAGAGCAGTTCGGCCACGAACTGGTCGTAGGGCTTATTGTCGCGAATCGAGGCCACGATCCAGCGGCGGAATTTATGCACGCCGGCCGGGGTGATTTTCTTGTTGTTCGCCCGCAGCAGGTCGCCCCACATCAGCCCCCAGTAGTCGGCGTACTGGGGCGAGGCCAGCAGGCGATCGATCAGCTTGTTTCGCTTTTGCGCGTCGTTGTCGGCCAGGAACGAACGCACGTCGTCGGGCGTGGGCAGCGCGCCGATCACGTCCAGGTAGACTCTGCGGATGAATTCTTCGTCGGTGCAAAGCTCCGAAGGCACAATCTGCATCTGCTTGAGCTTGGCGAAGACCGCGGTGTCGACGTAGTTGGTTTCTTGAGGATCGGGCCAGCGGAAGCCGGGCACTTCTTTCAAGAAGGTGAGTTGGGCCGTCTCCACTTTTTCGAGGTAGCGCACCAGAATGGCGGTCTCGCCGCGGTCGTGGGCAAACACCAAGCCGGTGGAGTCCACGCTGGCCACGCCGTCGTCGGAACTGGCGAAAATGGCAACGTCGGTCACGTCGCGAATGGTGCCATCGGAAAAGTGCGCCAGCACGCTCAATTGCTGGGTGTGGGCGGGAAAGCGGAAGGTTCGTTGATCGGGGTACACTTCCAGCTTGACGCACCGCGGAGCGTCGGGGGCATCGGACTGGAGTCCTTCCGCAATCCAGCCCCGCAGCAGGCGATAGGCGGGATCGCTGGCTCGCATCTTTCGGCCGCCGCCATGGGCGACTTCCATCAGCGGCTTGCGAAGCAACAGGCTTTTCTCCGGCTCGAGCACGTTGGTGCGGCGGTTGTAGGCTTCGCGAATCAACGTTTGGATATCGAGCGGCGGATCGTAGGCGCGGAGCGAAAGCCGGAATCCGCCCTTGCCGCTGGGCGAACCGTGGCAGGCCCCGGAGTTGCAATCGTGCTTGGAAAGCGCGACCAGCGCGCCGTACTCAAACGAAACTGGGTCGGGGACATCGAAAGCGGCAACTTCGACGGGCACCTTCACCTGTTTGCCGCCCACCGAAACGTCGATGGCGGATTGTCCGTTGCCTTGCGGTTGCACCACGCCCTGTTCCACGCGCGCCACGCCTTCGTTGGCCGAAGTCATGGTGGCGGCCCGGGTCAGGTCTTGAACGCGGCCATCGGCGTAATGCCCTGTGACCACCAGGCGCATGGTTTGCCTTGGTCCGGACAGCAGTACCCCGGTCGGATGCACTTCCAGCCGGTCGACGTTGCCCACCTCAATCGGCAGCAATTCCGCGGGGTTCACCGCGGTTTCGCCATCGGCAGCGCGCGTGGCCGGCATCAAGAGGCAACCGCCCAGAATCGCGGCCAGCGTCAATCTGGCAAAAACCTGCAACCGCAACATGGAAATCACTCCTTCCAGGGAGATGGTATTTGTAGTTCAGCGCTCGACCCGAACTGGCCTGCTACTTTTTTTCCGCCTTCGCTGGCTCGTCTTGCTTGGTCGATTCGGCATTCTTATCCGCAGCTTCGTTCTTCACTGGCTCTTTTGGCTTTGCTTCGTCAGCCGGCGATTCCTTGGTGGCGATTTTCAGCACCAGATCTTCGACTGTAAAGGTTTGCGGCTGGTTCTGGAACGTGGCCTTGCCCAAAACGCTAAGCTTGTGCTCGCCAGCGGCAACATCCTTGGGCAACTCAATCACCAACGAGGCCTCGGTTTTGCCCTTCTCAATGGTTGCCGCCTTGGCCGTGAGGCCCTGCGGCAACCCTTGCAGCGAAAGGGTCACGCCGTCCTCGAACTTTTCCAGCCGCTTGAGGGTGACTTTCAGCGAAACCTCTTTCGCGTCGGGTTGGGCCGCGATTTCTTTGGCGGCGGTCAGTTCAAAGAATTTGGGAAACACGGGACCCACGCCTACCGCCAGCGATTCGACGATTTCGGTTCCCGGGTACGGCAGGTTGGGGGTGGCCTTGCGCCAAGCGGCCAGACTATTGGCCGTAGCGGTCAACTCCTCGTCCTTCAGCTTGCCGTGGCCAGTGACGGAAATCACGTGGAGCGAACCCTGCGCGGCCGCCTCGGGCAGGGTGATTCGCAGGTTGGTGTCGTTCTGTTTTTCGGCAATGGTGGATCCGCTGACGGCGGCGCCCTCGGGAGCCCCAACCACCTTCAATTCGATGGGACCATCGTAACCGGCTCGGGTCGCGGTGACCTTGGCGACCAGCACGCCGGCTTGGGGAACATCGAGCTTATCGACTTCCAGGGCCAATTGAAAACCGGGCTGGTAGCGCTGCACGGCGACACGGTAGACAAACTCTGGTCCGCCGCGGTGAACCAGGTCTTCCACCATCAGGGTGTAATCGCCGTCGGCCGGCACGGTGAAATCGAGTCGGCCTTCTTCCACGCCGGTGTCGTCGACCTCGGCCAGGCGCTTGCCGTCGGCCGCAAACATTCGCAGGAACAAATCGGCGGGAGAACCGTACTCGCGGGCCTGGCCTTGAAACACCCAGCGTTCGCCCTTGCGGGCCGCAAAGCGGAAATAATCGCGATCGCCTGGGGTTTGCAGCCGGCCGTTGATTCCGCCGGGAAGATCAATCGGCGTGGCGTCTGCCTGACTGTCGTTGGGTTCGATTTCAAGCTGCTCGGGGACCGACGTTACCAGGTAGGCGGCCATGCCGCTGGCGGCAGCTTTGTGGTCGGCCTGTTTTCCGCCGATCCAGTGGCGGCCCACTTCGCCTTCGGCAGTGGAAACGGAAATGGGTGACATTCCCTCGCCATCGACGGTGGCGAAGTCGAGTTGCGCGGAAGCGCCGGCCTGCACAGCCAACGGATACGTGTTGGTCACCAGGGGGAAATCGCCGATGCGGAGCCGATAGCGATGGCTGGCGCCTCCGGTATAGCGAATGTCGCGGATTTCCAGCGTGTAGGTGCCCGCCTTGGCGAACTCGTAGCGAAACCGGCCATCGGCTCCAAGCCCTGGCTCGTCGTCGCTGTAGGCCAGTTCGTTACCCTCGGCATCGAGCAGGCGAACGACCGGATCGAGCGCCGAGCCAAGTCGCGCGGCAAAAACCTCGACGCTCAAGCGTTCTCCCTCGGCGACTTCCAACTGGTAATAGTCAAAACTTTCGGCGTCGCAGGCGCCTTCCACAGCAACCGGAGGCTGCACCGCTTGAGCCGTGGCGCGCGATTTGTTTTTTCCGTTCTTGGCCACCGTGGGCAGATCGTCCACCAGCAACAACTTCACGTTGGAAACGCCGCGGTCGGTGGCGACGCGCACCGCGGCCACGCCAGCCGTAACGTCCGAGGGCATGGCAACGCGGTACTGCACCGAAGTCTTCGAAGTGCCGTTTTTCTCGCCGGGCGACAATTCCATTTGCCCTGGCAGGCTCATCCAGGCAGCTTTCGCGCCATCGAGATTGGTGCCGGTGACGGTCAGCTCGGTGGTTGCGCCGGGGGCGACCGCCAGGGGAGAAAAATTAGTGATTGCCGGGGCCTGGGCATAAACCGGCTGCGCCAGGCACAGCGCCGCCGTGCTGGCCAGCAACAATACCGACAACAGGGCCAAGAAGCGTTGCACCGGATAGTCCTCGCAAGCGGGATGGTGGGTCCGTCGCAAGCCAACAACCAAGGAGTGAATAGCAATCAGGCTGTCGGTTTGGGGCGGTGGGCATTACGGAAGGCAGGCTCTTTGGAACCCCAGGGAGCATCCAAAGATGCACTCATGTTAATGCGAAAACACGTTTAGTGCAAAACTTTCGTCAGGTGGGACATAGTCTGGGCCACCTTCGCTTGACTCCGCCTGCGGCAGTGGAACAATGAGCGGCACGTGGACAAACGCATCGTAAAGCTGCGATTGCGGTAGAACGGACAGGGCAAATCGAGTCCATCCACGCCGACGGCGGCTGGGTTTGGCGCCCGAAACGGCAGGGCCGCTCCCCCCAACCGACTGGCGCACCCTCGTTCTTTTTTTGTGCAACCGACCGTTGCGAATCGACCTGGAGGCTGCGAATTCATGGCCACTCGAAAAGCCGCATCGCCCACCGCAGCGAAGATCAAGCCAACTCGGGCGAGCGTAACGGTCCTTACCGGTCCGGCGCGGTGCGGCAAAACCAGCCTGGTGCTCGATCGCTACCGGAAATCCTTGGCGGCCGGCGCCCCGCGATCCACCTTGTGGCTGGCGCCTACCCATCGCGCGGCGGCCGACATTCTGGGACGGCTGCTCGCGCCCGAGCTGCCGGCCTGTTTCAGCCCCGGCGTGATGACGTTTGAAGGTTTTGCCCAACAGGTGCTCGAGGCCTCGGGCAGCGCGATCCGCCCCCTTTCCGGCTTGATGAAGCGGGAATTGATTCGCTGGCTGTTGGCCGAAGCGCACGAGGAAGGTCGGCTGGTTCACTTCGGTCCGATCGTGGGCACCCACGGCCTGGTGGACCTCGTCTCGCAGTTCATCAGCGAGTTCAAGCGGCTGGAAATCTGGCCCGACGAATTCCGCCAGGCGTGCGCCGCTCGCGGAGAGACGGCCAAGGACCGTGAACTGCTCGCCCTGTACGAGGCCTATCAAGATCGGTTGACCAAACACAATTTATACGATGCCGAAGGCCGGTTCTGGTCGGCCCGGGCGCTGCTGCGCGATGGCCAACAGAAACCCTGCGAACGCCTCAAGCTGGTGGTGGTCGACGGCTTTACCGACTTCACGCGCACCCAGCACGAAATACTGGAACTGCTGGCAGAGCGGGTGGAAGAAATCTGGATTACTTTGCCCTGGGAAGAAGAACCTCGCCGGCCGGGATTGTTCGACAAAACCCTGGATACGCTGGAACAGTTGAAAAATCGTTTGGGAGCCGTGCAGCAGCCGGTGGCTCGCCGCCAGAGCGACTGGCCGCTCATGGACCATTTGGAATCGCAGTTGTTTCAGAACCCCCGCGCTGTGCGCGACGCTCCGGACAGCGCGGGGCTCGAGATTCTGGCCGCTTCGCGCGAGTATGGCGAGATGGAGCTGGTGGGGCATCGCGTCAAGGAGCTGCTGCTGAAGGGCTCGGCGGCGTCGGGCGGGAAGCCGGTTTCGCCTGGCGAAATTGCGGTGGTGTTTCGTTCGCTGCGCGGCTGTGCGGCGCTGGTTCGCGAAGTGTTCGCCGAGTTGGGCATACCCTTCGCCCTGGAATCCGAGCCCACCCTCAACGAAGTCCCCCTGTGCCGCACCTTGCTGGCGATACTCAGCCTGGCGGCCGACGATTGGCCGTTTCGCCCACTGCTAGGAGTGCTCGGCAACAACTACCTGCGACCGCAATGGCAACAGGGGCCCGCGGTGCTGGCTGCCGAGCAGTTTGTTCGTCGCCAGCAAATACCCTCGGGCTCGGCGGCGCTGCTGGCCGCCGCCGCGGAGCGGATTCGCGATCTGGAGCAACGGCTGGCGGCCGACCGAGCCGCCGGCGCGGCCGCTGCCGAAACGCTGCAGAAGCTGGAAAGCGAAGCCCGGGAGGTTGCGCTGGCCCATGGCCTGTTGTCGCGATTCGCTCAGGCGCTCCAGGCGCTGCCGCGCCGGGCCACGCAAGGCCAATGGCACGACGCCCTGATTGCCTTGGCTCACGACTTGGGTTTGCTGGACGCCATTGCCGGCGATGAAAACCAAGACCGCGCCGCCCGCGACCAGGCGGCCTGGGATCGCCTGTTGCGAACGCTGCGCGATGGCGAGGCCATGTTCGGCAACCTGGGCGAAGCCCCCCCCGAGTTGGACCTGCCGGAGTTGATCGATCTGCTCACCGATTTGCTGCAGTGCGAGCAGCTTCCGCGCCGGCACGACGACGTGGGTCGGGTGCGCGTGCTTTCGGCCGCCAGCGCTCGGGCGCTGGAGATCCCCTATTTGTTCTTCGCGGGGCTTTCCGAACGCGCTTTCCCTTCGCCCGAACGGCACGACCGGTTGTACGCCGATTCCGAATATCGCCGCTTTCGCGAGGCCGGGTTGCCCGTGCCCACGCGCGACCAGCGGGGCCAGGACGAAATGTTGTTGTTTTACGAGGTGTTCACCCGGGCGACCCGGCATATCTGGTTGAGCTATCCGGCCATCAATGAAAAGGCCGAGGCACTGCTGCCGAGCCCTTATTTGATCGAAGTGATTCGTGCCGCCGGCAGCACCCCGTTGCGGCAAACTTCGGTCGCCGATTTAAGCCCGGTGCCAGCGGCGGGCGAAGCCGCATCGCTGCGAGAGCTGCGCATCCGCGGCATGCACGAAGCGCTTCTTGGCGAACCCAACTTGTTGGCCGGTTGGGGCACCCAGGTTAAGCGCGAGTCGTTGGACAACGTGCTCGACGCGCTGGCGGTAATCCGCACTCGGTCGAGCCAGCGCGCGTTTTCTCCGTTTGAAGGCGTGCTGCGCGACAGCGAGGCCATTGCCTGGCTGGCGCGCACTTTCTCGGCCCAGCGGCATTGGAGCCCCAGCCACTTGGAGCAGTACGCTTCCTGCCCTTACCAGTTCTTCCTGCAGCACGTGCTGGGCCTCGAGCCGCTGGAAGACATCGGCTTGGAAACCGACCACCTCTCGCGGGGATCGCTGTTGCACGGCGCCCTGGCCGAATTGCACCAACGGCTCAATGCCGCGCATGGGCAAGGCATCTCGCCCGCCGAACTGAGCGAAGGGGAGTTCCGGCCGCATTGGGAGGCGGTGCTCGATGCGCTGGCGGCCGAGAACCGCGGCCAAGATGTTGCTTCGGCTCTGCAGGAGATCGATCTTCGCCTTATCCGCAGTTGGCTGGTGGAATACCACGAGCAGCACGTGCGATACGACGCGACGTGGCAAACGCTCGATGAACCGTTGCGGCCGGCGCATTTCGAGGTTTCGTTCGGACAGAAGGCGCGCGGCACGGCCGATCCGCTCTCCAAACCCGACCCGCTGGTGTTGTCGCAGGCCGGGGAACAGATTCGCGTGGCGGGACGCATCGATCGCATTGACGTGGGTCGCTGCGGCAGCGTGCAGGTGTTTTCCATTGTGGATTACAAAAGCGGCAGCCGCGCGCCCACCGCGCCCAAAGCGGATGCCGTCCCGGACGGTCTCTCGTTGCAACTGGAACTGTATGCCCTGGCCGCGCAGGAAGTATTGTTCGAGGGAAACGCGACGGGGCTGGCGGCCGGATACTGGCATCTGCGAGCCAAAGGATACAAGAGCTGGAGAGCCATGGCGCAGGCCGCGGGCCCAGGGCAACCGCCGCAGATCGATCCGGCCTGGGCTTCGTGGCGAGAGCAAATCGTGCGGAAGGTGCTCGAATTGGTCCGCGGCATTCGCTCGGGCGAATTCCCCGTGTATTCACTCGATGAAAACTGCACCGGACGCTGTGCGTTTCGTACCGTGTGTCGAGTCAACCAAGTTCGCTCGCTGGAGAAAGTATGGCCGCATCCCCAGTCACCAGCCGACTAACTCCGCAGCAGCAAGCGGCGATCGACACGCGGAATGTGCCCATCGCCCTGTCTGCCGGCGCCGGCTGCGGCAAAACGTTCGTGCTCACCGAGCGGTTCTTGTCCCATTTAGAACCGAGTCGGGCCGACGGCGCTGCGCCCGCGCGGTTGAGCGAAATCGTGGCCATCACGTTCACCGAACGCGCCGCCCGCGAAATGCGCGACCGCATTCGCCGGGCGTGCCAGGCGCGACTGATGTCGGCAGCGAACGAGGACGAAGCCGCGTACTGGCTGGGAATTGTGCGCGACCTGGAAAGCGCCCGGATCATGACGATCCATGCCTTTTGCGGGGCATTGCTGCGCAGCCATGCCGTCGAGGCGGGGCTCGACCCGCGGTTTCGAGTGCTCGACCAGGTGCAATCGGCCGCGATCTTCACCGAAGTGGTCGATGACCACCTGCGCCAGGCTTTGGCCGAGCGCCGCGAGGACATCATGGACCTGGTAACGGCCTTTGGCCTCGACAAGTTGCGAACCATGGTTCGCAGCCTGCTCGGCAATCGCGACCGCATCGATTTCGCCCTGTGGCAGAATCGCACGGCCGCCGAGGTGGTCGCGGTTTGGGCCGAGTTTCATCGCACGGCAGTCATTCCCGTCTTAATGGAGCAGCTTGCCGCGTCGAGCAACGCCACCCAACTGCTCGAGATTCTGGCGGAGCACGAATCGCGAAATAAGGTGATGCAAGCCCGGTGCGAATTCCTGAAGGAGAATTTGCCGCGGCTCACGCAGATGGCCGACCCGGTTCAAGTCGTCGACGAAATGCGCGAGCATTGCCGGGTGCAGGGCGGCGGCGGCAAGAAAGACTGGCCCAGCGAAGACATTTACAACCAGGTAAAAGACCTGCTGGCCGACTTTCGCAAAGAGATCGACAAGCTGAGCGCATCCTTGAAATTCGACGCGGCAGCCGCCTTGCCCGCAGCCGAGTTGGGTTTGCAACTGATGCGGCTGACCGAGCCCATTTCGGCGGAATTCGCCCGGCGAAAGCACCAGTTGGGCTGCCTCGACTTCGACGACTTGCTGATCTTGGCGCGGGAGCTGCTTTGCCCCGACCATCGAGCCGAATTGCGTCAGCAGATTGCCCGCGGGATTCGCGCGCTGTTGATCGACGAATTTCAGGACACCGACCCGTTGCAGGTCGATCTGGTGCGCGCGCTGTGTGCCGACCAGTTGCCCTCGCCAAACGGCGGCGAAAGCGGGGCCGCTGCGGGGCCGCCGGTATCTTTCACCGCGCCCAAGCTGTTTTTTGTCGGCGACTTCAAGCAGTCGATCTATCGGTTTCGCCGGGCCGATCCGCGCGTGTTCCGGCAATTGCGAGGAGAAACGCCCGAGACGGGCCGCCTGCCGCTCACGCTCAACTTTCGCAGCCAAGAGCAGATTCTGACATTCGTCAACACGCTGTTCAGCGGCGCCTTTCATCCCGAGTACGAGCCGCTCGAATCGCACCGAGGCCAACTGCACGAAGAACCCTGCATCGAATTTCTCTGGGCGTCTGGTGAAGAGGTGGGCGAGAAACGCGCGGAGCTTCGCGCCCGCGAGGCCGACTGGATCGCCCGCCGGTTGCGGCAGCTGCTCGATGAGGAACGCTCGATCGTTTACGAGCGAGCAGCCGATGGCGGCGCGCCGTGCTTGCGCCCCGTGCGGCCGGGCGACATCGCCATCTTGTTTCGGGCGCTGTCCGACGTGGCGCTGTACGAACAAGCCCTGGAACGGCATGGCATCGACTATTACCTGGTGGGTGGGCATGCCTTTTACGCGCAACAGGAAATCTTCGATCTGCTGAACCTGCTCCGCGCGCTCGCTTTTCCCGGCGATCAGATCAGCCTGGCGGGCGTGCTTCGCAGTCCTTTCTTCTCGCTTTCCGACGAAACCTTGCTGTGGCTGGCGCGGCACCCCGAAGGTTTGGCGGGCGGGTTGTATGCGCCCACGCCCCCGCCGCAACTCAATGCGCAGCAAACCGACCGCGCGGTCTTCGCCGCCCGCACGCTGCAGACTTTACAGGCATGCAAGGATCGCGTGCCCGTGGCCGAGTTGATCCAGCAGGCGCTGTCCCTCACATCCTACGACGCCGCGCTGCTGGCCGAATTCTTGGGCGAGCGGAAGCTGGCTAATCTTCGCAAGTTGATCGATCTGGCTCGAACCTTCGACCGCTCCGACGTGTTGACCCTGTCCGACTTCATCACGCAACTATCCGACTTCGTGGCCAACCAGCCCGACGAACCGTTGGCCGCCACGCATCCCGAAAGCATGGATGTGGTGCGGTTGATGACGATCCACCAGAGCAAAGGCCTGGAGTTTCCCGTGGTGGTGGTGCCCGACCTCGATCGGGCCATGCATGGCGGCGGCACGCCGGTGGCGTTCGATCCACTGCTGGGTCCGTTGGTCCGCAATCCAAACGACTCGGCCGTGGTGGGCCTCGATTTCCACTCGCAGTTGGAAAAGGTGGAAGACCATGCCGAACGGCAGAGGCTGCTCTACGTGGCAACCACTCGGGCCGCCGACTACCTGATTCTCTCCAGCGGGGTTACCGAGCCGGGCAAGGGAAGCAGTCCGTGGCTCAAACTGATTGGCGAGCGATACGACTTGCTGACGGGAAAATTTCAATCGACCGACGATCGGCCCTCGCCGTGCGCGGAGGGAGCCCGGGTGCGGATCACGCTGGAGATGCCCGAGCCAGCGGAGAAGCCCCGCCCCAAATCGCGTCCGCAGCTCGACAAGGTGGTGGAAGCGGCGATTTCGGCCTTCGATGCGGCCCAATTTCCGGACCTGAACGCCGTGCAACCAGTACCACTCGATCTCGCAGCGCGTCGCGAGTTCTCGTTCTCGCGGCTCAGCGGCTTGTTGCAGCCCATTTTGCTTCCCAGCGAAGAACCGCTGGAAACCACCGCCGCCGTGCCCACCGGGCAACCGCTGGGCGATCCGCTTGGTCTGGGCACGCTGGTTCACGCCGTGCTCGAAGCGATCGATTTCGCCCAGCCTCCAAAAAAGAAAGAATTGCAGGCAATCCTCGCGCGGTTGGCGCCCGAGCATTTGGGCAGCGACGACACGCAGGTTGCCGAGGCCGAAGATATGTTGACCCGCTTTCTCGCCTCGCCTGGGGCGGCTGCGCTGGCCGCGGCTCCGTCGGTGGAAACAGAAGTCGAGTTTTTGCTCGCCTGGCCTCCGGGGAAAAAGCCCGCAACAGCGCCCCGATACTTTCGAGGTTTTATCGACTGCCTGTATCGCGACGCCGAAGGCAATTGGCATTTGCTCGACTACAAGACCAATCGCGTCACGGCCGAAACCGCCGCGGCGGTCGCGGCCAAGTACGAAGTGCAAATGTACGTTTACAGCCTGGCGGCCGCCCAGGTGTTGGGAACAATGCCCGCGAGCGCGTCGCTGTACTTCCTCCGGCCGGGTTTGGAATATCGCTTTGAATTCACGGCCGACGACCACGACCGGCTCGCCAAGCAGATTAATGAAGCGATGAAGCGCGTTGCCATGCCCGCCGCATTGGAACCGGCCTGAGAGAGTCCCAACCGTCTCACCTTGGCGAATTGGTTTTCTTCTCTCTCACAGTGCGATTCACTAACGTCTGGATTTTCGCTACCCAGGCCACTCGAGCGGCACGCGGCCCTGATCGCGAATCAGCGGCTCCATTTTTTGGGCCGACATCTCCCCATCGAGAATCACCTCGCGGCAATTCTCTGGTTACAATGGGCGCCAGTCGCAAGATCCGGGAGAAGTTCGGATACTTGCATGACGCTTGAAAGATCGTCTCGCGTTATAGCCTGGCAGCGTGTGTTCTCGCGCCACGGCCCAAGAGAAGCATGATCGCCTGGCAGCGATGAACTGAAAGCTCAACGATCGAGGAACATCCGTATGCAGTGCCGTTCGCTCCATCCGTCTTCGGGCAGCGATTCATCGCCGGTAAACTTTCGATCTCCTGCCGCGCGGGGCGCTTGGTCACGGGCTGTTTGCCGGTGCGGAGTGCTGCTCACCGTTGCCTTGTGGATGGCCGTCGCCCCCTGCTGGGCCGCGCATCAAGCGCAGGGTCGCCAAGGAATGGTGGTGGCCGTATCACCCGTCGCGGTGGAAGTGGGCGTGGCCGTGCTCGAAGAAGGGGGCACCGCGGTCGATGCCGCCGTGGCGGTCGCCTTGGCCATGGCCGTCACCTGGCCCGAGGCCGGCAACATTGGCGGGGGCGGGTTCATGATGGTCCATCCTGGCTCGGGCGGCTCGCCCGTTTGCATCGAATACCGCGAGACCGCTCCGGCCGCGTCCACCCCCGACATGTTCCAGCTCGGCGAAAGCCGCTACACGCACAAAGTGGTCGGCACGCCCGGCACCGTGGCAGGGTTGGCGCTGGCGCACGAGAAATACGGCAAGCTTCCCTGGGCTCGGTTGGTCAAGCCCGCGGTTCAACTGGCGGCCGAAGGCTTTGAACTCGACGAAGCCACGGCGGGCTCGCTCAATCGCGTGCTGGGCGACCAATACAGTCGCGACATGGCCGAGTTGCAAAGGGTGTTCGGCAGACCGGATGGCCAGCCCTGGAAGGCCGGCGACGTGCTGGTTCAGCCCGACCTGGCTCAAACCATGCAGCGGATTGCCGAACAGGGCGCGGCCGGTTTTTACCAGGGCAAGACGGCGGAATTGCTGGCGGCCGAAATGAAACAGGGCGGCGGCCTGATCACCGCCGCCGATCTGGCCAACTATCGCGCCAAAATTCGCAAACCCATCCATGGCACGTATCGCGGTTACGACATTTGGGGACCGCCGCCGCCCAGCTCCGGCGGCATCGTCCTGGTGCAAATGCTCAATACTTTGGAACGTTTCGACCTGCGCCGCGAAGCACGTTATTCGCCCCGCACCTTGCACCTGATGATCGAAGCCATGCGGCGGGGATACTTTGATCGGGCCCGCTTCATCGGCGACGCCGACTTCGTCGACATTCCCGCGCGGCTGATCAGCAAGGAATATGCAACCCAACAGGGCGCAACCATTCACAAGAGCCTGGCCACATCGAGCGTGGCGCTGGCCAAAGAGAATAAACTTTCATTGGTCGGCGAAGGGGACAGCACCACGCATTTTTCGGTGATCGACAGCACCGGCATGGCCGTGGCGAACACCTATACCCTGGAGTTCAGCTTTGGCTCGCGGGTTGTCGTTCGCGGCGCCGGTTTTTTGCTCAACAACGAAATGGGCGACTTCAACTGGAAAGCGGGACACACCGACCGCACCGGCGTGATCGGCACCCCGGCCAATTTGATCGAGCCCGGCAAACGCATGCTCAGTTCGCAAACGCCCACCATCGTGACGAAAGACGGGAAGGTGCGCCTGGTGACCGGCAGCCCCGGCGGGCGCACCATCATCAATACCGTGCTGAACGTGGTGGTAAATACCCTGGAATATGAGATGCCGTTGGCCGACGCCGTGAGGGCTCCGCGATTGCACCATCAATGGTTGCCCGACGAAGCTCGGTTTGAGGGGGCACAGCAGTCTGAGCATCGCGAAGCCGTGGAAACCCTGCAAGCCTGGGGACACCGGATTACCGCCGCCGGCAAGCAGGGCGACGCGCACTCCATTTGGGTCGATCCCCAAACCGGCGTGTACCATGGCATGGCCGACGAGCGTCGCGCCGGGGCCGCCAAAGGCTATTGAACGCGGCCCCTCCAATCCGCAACCTTCCCTGGCCAGCGCGGCATGGACGTCATTCACCCCGAAATTCGATTTCCAACCGGGAGAGAGCACCTGACATGGGCGACGTTCGCAACTTTGGGGCCGCCGGCGATGGCCAAACCGATGATAGCGACGCCATTCTGCACGCGATTGCCGATGGCGATGGCTACGTCACTTTTCCCCGCGGCGTGTATCGCATTAGCCGGACGATCGAGATCGATCTCGATCGCATGGGTCCCGTCGCCTTGAACGGGTCGGGGGGAACCGCCCGGGTGATCATGGCTGGCCCCGGTCCCGCGTTTCGACTGGTCGGAACGCACGGCGGCACCGGCGACCCCACCAGCATGCAGCCTCGCGTGCGCAGCGTGCAGCGGATGCCCACCGTGCAAAACATTGTGATCGAAGGCGCGCACGAGGAAGCCGATGGCCTCGAGTTGCAGGGAACGGTGCAGGCCATCGTCGAAGGCGTGCTGATTCGCGAGGTCCGCAACGGCATCCGGTTGTTCGAGCGCAATCGCAACGTGCTGATCACGCACTGCCATATCTACCGCAATCATGGCGTCGGCATTTTCATGGATCAGTTGAATCTGCACCAGATCATCATCATTGGCTGCCACATCAGTTACAACCGGTTGGGCGGAATCCGCATCGAGCGGTCCGAAATTCGCAACCTGCAAATCACCGGCAACGACATCGAATACAACAACCATCGCGTGTTCGAACGCGAGCCGGAACCTACCGCCGAAATTCATATCGACACCACGGCGGAGCGCTCCAGCGTGGCCGAAGTGACCATTGCCTCGAATACCATTCAAGCCACGCCGTCGCCGGGCGGCGCCAACATTCGCATTCTCGGCGGCGGTGGCGATGCCGCGTTTGCTCCCAGCCTGTGGGCGATCACCGGCAACATCATCGGCAACCAGGAGGTGAACGTGCACCTTCGCGATTGCTACGACATCTTGCTCACCGGCAACACCATCTACTCCTGCACCGAACGCAACCTGCTGCTGGAAAACTCCAAGATGATCACCATCGGCAGCAACAGCTTCCGCCGCCACTCTCCGCGATTGTTCACGGGGGTGCGCCTGGTGGGCTGCCAAGACACCACCATTCAAGGATGCTCGTTCCACGACGAAGAGCCCCAAGGGCAAACCACGGGGGCTTCGCTCCTGGAACTGGAAGATTGCCGCCGCGTGCAGATCGGTGGTTGCCAGTTCATGAACGGAGCGCCTTATGGAATCGACGTGAATGGCAGCAGCCAGGTGGGCATTGTAGGCTGTACCGTGACCGAAACCCGCGAAACGCCCGTCGCCCAGGCAGGCATCCGTTTTGCCGGCGAAGGCAAAGACAACCTGGTGATCAACAACATTTTGTCGTACCCCGGAGGCCGACCGCTCGATATCGCGGAAACCGCGGGCGTTTCCACCACGGCGGGAAATGTCGGCGTCTAACCCGTTGGAATGGTTGCCTTCACCAACCGAGGGCAGGCAAGGATCGAGCAGGGTCGCCGTCGTGAATGCATTTCAAGATTGATCGATCGTGGATGGAGGAAAGTTCATGCGCACATTCATCAGAAATCTGATGGTTTTGGTTTGTGTGACCGGCGGAGGTCTGGCAATTGCAGCCGATCAGGCGGCGCCAAAGCCCAACGAGTCCGCCAAGGCCATCCGACCAACCGAAGTGATTCGCCTGTTCAACGGCAAGGACCTGACCGGTTTCACTACCTGGCTGAAGGAATCCAAGCACGAAGATCCCAAACGCGTGTTCCGGGTGACCGATGGTCTGTTGCACATAACCGGCGACGGCTACGGCTACATCCGCACCAATGATTCGTACCGCGATTACAAATTGGTGGCCGAATTCAAGTGGGGGCCGCGCACCTGGGAGCCCCGGAAAGACAAAGCGAAGGATTCCGGAATTCTGGTCCACTGCGTGGGGCCCGACGGCAACTACAGCGACACTTGGATGGCCTCCATCGAGTACCAATTGATCGAAGGCGGCTTTGGCGATTTCATTCTGGTTCGCGGCACTTATGAAGACGGCTCGCCGGTGCCCGTCGCACTCTCCGCCGCCACGATCAAGGATCGCGACGGCGAAAATGTGTGGAACCCCAAAGGCGAAAAGCAACGATTCACCCGCGGCCGCATCAATTGGTACGGTCGCGATCCCGATTGGAAAGACGTCTTGGGCTTCCGCGGCAAGCAAGACGTGGAAAAGCCGGACGGCGAATGGAATCTGTGCGAGATCGTGTGCCAAGGGGGACACATTCGCGCGTACGTGAACGGCGTGCTGGTCAACGAAGGTTTCGACGCGTTCCCCTCGGCGGGGCAAATCCTGATTCAGACCGAAGGTGCCGAGTGCTTTCTCCGCAAACTGGAACTTCACCCCCTGGAATAAACGTCGGTGGCAATGCGCCTCGCCGCAAGCGATTTGCAAATTATTTTCCTTCCACGAGGCTCCCCATGCACCGATTCAAGGCGTCCCACGCTTGTGCTTGGCTCATGCTCTGCATGGCGCTACCCTGGCCCGGCGCAAGCGACGCCTGGGCCGACGAAACAAGGCCAATCAACGTCGTCTTTATCCTCGCAGACGATTTGGGGTGGGGTGAATTGGGCTGTTACGGGCAAACGAAGATCCCGACTCCCCATCTCGACCGGCTCGCCCGCCAAGGCACCCGCTTCACGCAGCACTACAGCGGGGCTCCGGTCTGCGCGCCGTCGCGCTGCGTGCTCATGACCGGGAAACACCTGGGGCGCGCCGAAGTGCGCGGAAACCTCAAGGCCGCGCAGAACTTTCCCGAGTTCGATGAAGGCCAGCATCCGCTCACAGAGCAGGCGCTGACCATCGCCCAGGTGTTTCAACAGGCCGGATATGCCACCGGCGCGATGGGCAAATGGGGGCTCGGGCCGGTCGGCAGCACCGGCGATCCCAACCGCAAAGGCTTTGACCTGTTCTTCGGCTACAACTGCCAATCGGTGGCGCACAGTTTCTACCCGCCCCATCTGTGGCGCAACGCCGAAAAAATTGTCATCAACAAGAAGCCGATACCGGGACACGCCAGGCAGCTCCAGGGCGAGGTGAAGCTGGAAGATTGGTTCGGCGAAACCTATGCGCCCAAGTTGATGGTCGCCGAGGCGGAGAAGTTCATTGCCGCTCATAAATCGCGGCCGTTCTTCCTCTACCTGCCGTTCATCGAGCCGCACGTCGCCATGCATCCGCCGCGCGAGTCGGTGGAAAGATTTCCCGTCGAGTGGGATCGGGAAGTTTATCGCGGCATGAACGGATACTTGCCGCATCCACGCCCGCGTGCCGGTTACGCGGCCATGATTTCGGACCTCGACTCTTATGTGGGACGCGTGCTGGCGGCGCTCGAATCCGCGGGCATTGCCGACCAGACGCTGGTTATTTTCACCAGCGACAACGGCTCGACCCACGAGGGCCGCGCCGACGCGAGGTTTCACGTGGGGGGCGCCGATCCCAAGTTCTTCCACAGCACCGCCGGGCTCCGAGGATACAAAGGGAGCGTGTATGAAGGTGGCATCCGCGTGCCCATGATCGCTCGCCTGCCAGGCAAGATTGCGGCGGGAGCCGTGAACGATACCCCAAGTTACTTTGCGGATTGGTTTCCCACGTTGTGCCAGGCGGCGGGGTTGAAGGCTCCCGCGGACCTCGATGGCGAAAATCTCTGGCCGGTGCTGACCGGAAAGCGAACACTACCGTCGCACAAACCCATGATTTGGGTGTTCCCGGAATACGGAGGGCAGGTAGCGGTGCGGTTGGGCCAATTCAAACTCGTCCGGCAGAACTTGAAAGCCAAGTCACCGGGACCCTGGGAGGTTTACGATCTCTCGAAAGACCAAGCCGAGACGCGCGACCTCGCCGCCAACCGCGGCGACCTTATCGAACAGGCAGAAGCGATTCTGCGGCGCGAAGTCGCGGAGAACACGGTCTTCCCTCTCCCCATTCCCGGCATCAACGATTCCAACAGGTAAGACCGTTGATCCTGAACCACCGTTGATCCTGAACCTTGGTGCACTTCGCCCTCGCGATACTGACAGCGAGCAGGCCCCGGCGCAGGGCGAACATGCCACTCCTCCCCGCGACCGTGGCCTTTCACGCGAACACAATGGCGGCGAAGTACCGTCAATTGCTCTTGGCCAGGTCCCAGGCATCGGCACGTGGCCGGCGACTGTGCGCGGGTTTCTTCTCAAACTGTAGCCTTCTGCTCGAATTGATCCAGCGCGGACAGGGCCTCGCAACCATAGATCAGTGCGGGCCCCCCTCCCATGAATATGGCGACGCCAATCACTTCGAGGATTTCCTGGCGAGTAGCGCCCGCTTTCAGGGCGCCATGCGTGTGGTAGGCAATGCAGCCTTCGCACCGGGCCGCGATCCCAATGCCCAGCGTGATCAACTCCTTGACCTTCTTGCTCAGCGCGCCGTCCGCCAAGGCGCCCTTGTGCAGGGCGGCAAATCCGGACATGGGAGCCGGGAGCTCCTTGCCGAGTTTGCCGGCCAACTTCTGTAGTTCGGCCATGTATTCCGGGTAATTGGTGTGCATGCTGTATCTCCTGGCAACGGCAAGGGACGACACTCCGTCTCGGGTCGCTGCAGCCGCCGGTGCACGGCGCCGGCACGGTCCCGAGCACATCCATCGTGGTTATACCAATTCGCATTGCCGCCGGGAGCATTTGCTGGGCGAACAGAGTTTGCTCGAGCTGAATCCCCTGTTCCTCCGCTTTGCCCGCAGCGTGGGTTTCTACTCGGACCGCCTGTTGCAGGACCTGCTGGCAAGGGAATCCATCGCGGGGATGGACTATCTGCCACCCATCGCGAATGAGCTGTTTCGCACGGCGCTGGAAATCGGTCCCCAGGTCTATTTGCGCATCCAATCGGCATTTCAGCGGCATACCGACAACGCCATTTCCAAGGCCATCAACGTTTCGCACGCGGCCTCCGTCGATGATATCGCGTCGGCCTGTCGTCAAGCCTGGGAGTTAGGGCTCAAGGGGATCACGGTCTTCCGCTACGGAAGCAAGAAGTAACGATCGCTGCGGCTTGGATCGGGAGAAACACCGGACGAGCGCGAATACTTTGCTCGCTGCAACCCGGGCGCGTGCAAGCTCTGATCATTATTGCAGGTTGCGGCAGAGCAAGCCCAGCATGCTACAGGTTGCGGTGCTTCCCATTCCGCGCGGCGGGAAATATTGCGCCGGTTTCGCTGACCATGCGCGAGCGTTCCTCACGCATTGCTGGTCGCATGCGATGCGCCATTGATGAAACCGTTGACCGTTAGGCGGCGATCTCCGCGGGCCGCGAGGCACGCCCAGCCCAGGCAGCGTTTGTGGCAATTGCGCCCCCCGCGCAGAAAAGGCGCCGGCGGGCAAAGATTTGTGATACAGTTGCAGTCCAATCTCGACTAAAAATGGTATTTAGTGGATTCATGCCGAAGGCTCCGATACCGGCAGGCGCGGCTCCGAATTTCGCTGGCCCCGCGTTGGCGCTGAGGGCTTTGCTTCGATTCACCCCAGATGGATTCCTCGCCATGACAAATACTTGCCAAACCACGCGTCGTCAATTCTTGCAAGGGGTTGCGGCCGCCGGCGCCCTGAGCATCGCGCTGCCGTCGGCCAATCGGGCCCTTGGCTATCGGTCGGCGAACGATCGCCCCGTTTTCGCCACGATCGGCCTTCGCAACCAAGGCTGGAGCATCACCTCGAAGACGATTCCCTTCGCGGATTTCGCGGCCTTGGCCGATGTGGACGCCAAGGTGCTGGCCGACAACGTCGCCAAGACAGCCGAGAAGCAAGGCAAGAAACCCGATGCCTACAAAGACTACCGCAAGATTCTCCAGCGCAAGGACATCGACGCGGTGATGATCGCCACGCCCGATCACTGGCATACAAAAATTGCCATCGAGGCGATGTACGCCGGCAAGGACGTGTACTGCGAGAAACCGCTCACGTTGACCATCGATGAAGGGAAACTGATCGAAAAGGTCGTCAAGGAGACCGGGCGGGTGTTCCAGGTCGGCACGATGCAGCGTACCGAAAGCAGTCAACGATTCCTGCAGGCTATTGCGCTGGTCAACCACGGGCGTATCGGCACGGTCCAGAAGATCACCTGCGGCATCAACGGCATGTCGCCTTCGCCGGAAATTCCCGTGGCGCCGGTACCCGAGGGACTTGATTGGGATTTCTGGCTTGGCCCGGCCCCCAAGGTCGATTACCGGGCGCTGCCCCAAATACGGGAAGGGTACGGCGGCGGCGTGCCGCTGTACAGCAATTGCCATTACTCGTTCCGCGAATGGCACGAATATGCGGGTGGCAAACTCACCGATTGGGGAGCCCACCACGTCGACATTGCCTGCTGGGCGATTGGAGCCACCGACACCGGTCCCAGCAAGGTGACGCCCCTGAAGTACACCTTGGCCTGCGAATACGAAAACGGTTACCCGGTCGTCAACGATCGCTACAATGTCGCCACCCAGTTCACGATTCGGGCGGACATGCCCGGCGGCGTCGAAATGATCATCACCAGCAAGGGGGACAACGGCATTCTCTTCGAGGGAACCAAGGGACGATTTTTCGTCAACCGCGGCAAGATTGTCGGAACTCCCGTGGAGCAATTGCAGGACAACCCGCTCCCCGAGGGCGCCATCGAAGCGGTGTACGGCGGCCCCGTACCTCAGAATCACAGCGTCAATTTCATCGAGTCCATGCAGTCGCGGAAGCAGCCAATCTCGGACGTTTGGTCGCACAACCGCATGCTCGAGATTTGCCACCTTTCGAACATCGCCATGCGTCTGGGACGAGAACTCAACTGGGACCCCGCCAAACGCGAAATTACCGGCGACCCCCAAGCCAATGCGTTCCTCGCCCGCGAAAGCCGCAAGGGCTACGAAATCGAGATGTAATCCGCCAAGGCGGCGCCCACGGCAAAATCAACGCCAACCGAGGGCGAACCTGGCTATTGGATTCAACCTCGAGCGCCCGGCGTAGCCGTCGCCGAGACAACGGACGAGGCCGCCGGGTTGGCTGCGCGATGGGTCGGCAGCATCGCTACGCCGATTTCAGTTCGTGCACAAACAGCGCGTCGCGATCGACCGCCTCGCCGGCCAACTCGATCAAGTGCTCGTGGTGAGTGAAGAAGATCACCTGGGTTGTTCTGGAAAGCTCAGCGAACGCCTTGAGCGCGGCGATGGCGCGGCGGTCGTCGAACATAATCAGAATATCGTCCACAATGAACGGGATCGGCTCGCGGTCCTTGAGCGACGATTCCAGCATGGCCAGCCGCAAGGCCAAATAGAGTTGGTCGCAGGTGCCGTCGCTCATGGCTTTCACTGCGACGAGCGATTCGTCGCGAGCACGGACGCCATTGACCACAGGACGCCCGTTGTCGTCGAAGTCGGCTCGCAGTCCCGCGAACGAGCCCAGGGTTAGTTCGCGAAACAGCTCGCTGGCGCGTTCCAGCACTGGCCCTTGGGCGGCTTCGCGGTAACGATCGATGGACTTGTGCAAAATGGCGGCGGCCAGCTTGAGTCGAATGAAATGCTCGGCATCGCTGCGAATTTGCGCCAGCAGGTATTCCGATTGCTCTTGCACCTCGGCCGCCCCGCCGTTGCCGTCCATTCGCTCCAATTCGTTGCGGTGTTCGCCTACCCGCTCGGCCGCCGCGCTGCGCTGCGTCTCGCCATCGTGAATTTCGGATTCCAACTGCTTCAACTGCGCGGCGACTTCGTCGGGATTGGACCGCTCGGCCTGCGCGATAAACGTCTCGGGCGGCAGCGGCGCGGCCAACATGCGCAGTTGCTCGTTGACCGATTTCAAGTCCGTCTCGATTTTTTTCCGCTGCGACGATTGCTGTTCCACTTCGGGCAAGTCATCGGGTGCATCGCACCCTGCCTGCCGACACATGGCGGCGAGCGCTTTCAGGCAGCGCTCCCTGTCGGCTCGAGCTTTGGCGCAAAGCTCGGTTTGTTCCCGGAGCTCGTTGTGCCATCCGTCGAGGCTGGCCTGGTCTTTTACGGCTTGTGTCAGGCGTTGGTTCAGCTCGTCGACAGCCGCGGCGGAAGGCAATTCCAGCAGGTCCGGGGCAGCCTTCGTCAGCAAGTCTTGCAGCGAACGGCCGAAGTTCGCCGCGTCGGCGTCGATGTCGGCGATACGTTTGCGCAAGCCCTGGGATTCTCGAACCGATTCGAGCAGTTCGTCAATGGTGCCGATCACCCGGTTCACTTCATTCGGGCGGGCATCCGCGTCCATTCCCAGGGCCGCGATGGCTTCGGCCCAATCCTGCTTCCATTGCAACAGTTCGGCTTGGGCGCGCTTCGCCTTGTCTTGTGCGCCGGCAAGATCGTTCCGCAGCTTGCCGAGACCTGCTTCCAGGGTCTTCCGGTGCTGATTATTCGCTCGGGCTTGTTCGATCACCTGTTCGCATTTCACCAAGACGGCACTCAGCGATTCGTTTTCCCCGGCCGCGTCCTGCCCCAGTTGGCAAAGGGACTGATTCAGCATGCCCAGGCACGATTGGATCTGCTGCCCGATCTTCTCGACGACCTGTTGCTGTTGGCGGATTTCTCGCTGGTCTTCCGCCAGGGACTTCTGCTTGACGATCCAAGCGAGCATTTCGCGCGGCGACAACGGCTCGATATCGAGCGGCGCCCAGAGCGCGCACCATTTCGATTGGAGTTGTTCGAGCGCCTGCTGGGCGTCGTGCTTTCGTTCACGCTCTTCGTCCAATCGCTGGTCGTGCTCTTCCCGTTTCGCGGTGAGTTCGGCTTTTTCTGCCACGCGGTTGGCTTCGCGGCGCAGGCGGTCGGCCACCTCGTCGGCCGCCTTCATGATGGCATAAAACGCCTCGTCCAACGTGCCGCCCGGCAATACTTCGTTGACGAACTCCGCCATGCCGGCATCGTTTTCAGGCAACTCCTGGCGCCAAGCACCGCGCACGAGGCGCCAACCTGTTTCGCGGCGTTCCCGTGCGCGCTGCAGATCTTCTTCAGTCGGCACGTCCCGCTCCAGTTGCAGCTTCTGCAACCGTTCATCGACTTGCCGGCGCTGCGTCAACGAATCGTCAATCCGTTCTTGAATCTTTTCGACTTTTTTCTGCGCCTCGCTGAGTTCTCGTTCGAAGCGGTCGACGGTTTCGTGGGCAGGCACCGGCAACCGCTCGAGGTCGTCCAGCGTGCCATGCCACAGCGTCAAGGCTTTCAAATCGACCATTCCTTGGTCAACGAGTTTGCCGAGCAAGGCTTTGGCCTCGGCCCATATCTGGTCGAGTTTTCCCTGGGTTTGGATCTCCCGAACGGCCGCTTCGAGGTTGCGAATCTCCTGCGCCTCCGAGAGCCCCGCCAGTTCTGTCTGGGCATCCTGGATCTGGCGAAGGATTTTCTCAACATCCTGTTCGACCGAGGCCTGGCGATCTACTCTTGCCTTGCAGTCGTTGGCCAGAGATTGAATCCGTTCGCGCTGGGCGGCCGGCAATCGCAGAGAGTCGGCCTGGGCGAACTCCGGTTCGCGCCCCAGATCCCGGAGATGCTCTTGGGCTTTTCGCTCCGCGGCGAGCGCCTCCGCCTCGAGATTCGGCCGATCGTTGGCTGCCTTGGCAATGGCGCCCCAATTGTTGTTGATGCGGTCGATCTCCGCGCGATGCTGCAAGAAATCGCCCGGCTCTTTCACCTCGCCGATTCGATTTTGCAAGCTCTCGATTTTGCGCTGGGCAGACTCCAACAACTCATTGGCATTGTTGAGCCTGGTTTCTTCCGTGCTGCGCTGCGCGGCAAAATTGTCGGGCAGGCGAGGGGCCCCGGCCAGCGGGGCAAGTTCTTCTTGAAGCCGCTGGCGATCGGAGATCAGGGGCAGTGCTTTCTCGATCCGCTGTAACTGGGACTGCAACTGGCGTTTTTCCTGAAGCTGCGAATCCAGTTCTTGCCGCCGACGTTCGGCCACGCGCAACGCCTCGTCGTGGCGATTCCATTCTTCGGTAGGCACGAGCGCCTTCTTGAGGTCATTCCTCGCCGTATTGAGGCGGGAAATGGCTTCGTTGATCTTGGGCTTGGCGCCGCCGGACTTGAACAACTGGTCGATTTCGTCTTTCAGTTGCTGCTGGATCTTTCGCAGGCTGGCCAATCCGGCGCCGGCGGCGAACAGCATTTCGCCCAGGTCGCCTCCGCCTTGCACAATGGAGTCTCCGCCGCGACGCAGTTCCTGGTAGTCGATGCCGAATTGTTGGCAAAACGCCCTTTGGTCCACGCCGCCCAGCATGTTGGCCAACAGCGTTTCGTCGATCGGCGTGGTGTCGTCTGCCTGGCGCATGGTCTTGGCGTTGGCCTTGCGGCGAATGAACTCCAGCCGTTCGCCCCGGGCATTCTCCAGCACGCCGCCAATCCGCATGTTGGGATTGGAGTGCAGAAAGTTGTCGGTGCTAATGCGGGGAATTCCGTACAGCCAATCGCGCAGGGCCCGCAGCGACGAGCTTTTGCCAGCCTCGTTGTGCCCATGCACAATGTGCAACCCGTGCTGTCCCTGGTCGAAAGCCAGCGACACCCCGCTAAACGGCCCGAAAGCCAACAGGTCCAATCGCAAAATCTTCACGTTTAACGTTCCTCCACCAGCCGGCCCATCAGCAAGGGCTGGATTTCGTTCAGCAGTTCGCAGACTTGTCCGGGATCGTTCACCGACAAGGGCTCAATTCCTCCGGTGAGTTCGGCCGGAAGTTTCTTGAACAGGTCTTTCAGTTCTGTGTTTGCCAACTGGACCAGTTCGCCAGGGTTGCGGCGCAGCTCTTCGAGATACCGCAGCATTTCGCCGATCGGACCATCGGAATCAGCGGCCGGATCGAGTGTCTGCCCCGTCAAGGTCTTGAATTTGACCTTTTCCACCCAGATCCGGCCGCCTGCCCGATCCAATGCAATCGCCCGCAGTTCGTTGACACAGCCGATGGGATCCGAGGCCAATGGCTCGTGTGCTGCGGAGGGTCCGCCCAGCACAACCCGCACCGCAAATGGCAGGTTGTCATGCTCGTCTGCCAGATCGGCAATCCTGCCCTCGAACGCCTGGTAGAAGTCGTCGGAACATTGGGCGTCGGGTACGACGACCTCGCATACATTCCAGCGAAAGACATCCAACGTGCGGAACTCCAGTTGCGGCGCGCCGTTCCCCTCGACCGAAACCAGGTAGCACCCCTTGGCGCCGGTTTCCCGGATGTGTCTGCCTTGAATATTGCCTGGAAACACGATGGGCGGGTCGGTGCACGGCAAGCGCCGCTGATGGACGTGCCCCAGGGCCCAGTAGTCGTACCCCTTCTGGCGAAGTTCGTCGAGAGTGCAGGGTGCATACGGTTCGTGCCCTTCGATGCCCGATAGCGCCGTGTGCAACAGGCCGATGTTGAACATTCCCTTGTGGAACGCGGGGTAGTCGCAGGCAAAATTGTCCGTTTCCTTTTCCTTGCCAAAAGAGCGGCCATGGACGGCGACCCCCAAGTCACGCAGCTTTTGGGAAGCGGCGGTTTCCGCCTTCTTGTGCGAAAGCAGCTCCACATTCTGCGGAAGCCGCAGCGATTTCGTCATTTTGCTGGCGGCGTCATGATTTCCCGCGATCATCACCACCGGAATATCCGCCTCGCGCAGCCGGCTCACCTGCGACACGAAGAACAACCCCGTATTGTGGTCCTTCCAATCGCCGTCGTAGAGATCGCCTGCAATCAGGACAAAATCCACTTCTTCGTCGAGTGCCAAATCGACCAGATTCGTCAGGGCGTGGCGCGCCGCCAGCCGGATGGCTTCCACCGGCGCGCCTTCGTATTGCTCGAGCCCCTTCAAGGGACTGTCGAGATGAATGTCCGCCGCATGAAGAAACTTCATCGGGGGGAATCCTTTGCTGTTGCTTGCCGCCGAACGCCGTGACAGAACAGCGGGCGTTATGGATCGAAATTGTTGAACCCGAATTGCGCGAGTTGGATGCCAGGCCAGGCACGGCCGCATCACATCCGCTGGAACGCGTATTTTCCCAAATGCTGCGTAAAATAGCGGCCGATCGAATCGGCCGCGCGGAATGCCTCGTATTCCTCGCCGGGCACGTCGAAGTACTGAAAAACCCCGCCGTGATGAAATTCCACTTCCAGCACCTTCTCGGTGGGGTCGTATCCAATCGAAGCAATACTCGATGACGTAACGGGGGTTCGTTCCATGGTTAATTTTCGTTGCGTTGAGCGTTGGAGAACGATCGATCGGAATCTGGTAGCTGGTCGACGTAGTAGGCGTGCGCCGACCACAGCTCTTCGGCCATGGCGTGCCGCAGTTCTTCCGGCTCCAGCACTTCGGCCAGACTGCCGAATCCAAGAATCCAACGTTTGATCTCCCGCGTGTCTGACAGCCGAAATTCCGCCAGCACGCTGCCGTCGCGCTGTTTGGTCAACTTTTGGCTGGCGTGCCAGGTCGATTCCTCCACATATCGCGCCACGGCAGAACGGAAGTGAATCGTCACCTTCACGTCGCCATCCCCCACGAATACGCCGAAGGCTCGACTCATGAACGTCGCCAGGTCGAAATCTTCGGCCATGACAAACGGAAACGTCGAGGCGTCGGCCGCCTCGATGCGATCAACCTTGAACGTGCGCGTCTCGTCGTGATCCCGCGAAAAGGCGACCAGGTACAGCGAGCCGCGATGCCACACCAGAGCATAAGGGTGAACCTCGTACGTCACCGGTTCGGTCGCCCGGAGCGACTGGTACTCAATATGCGTGGCCTTGCGGTCTTCCAAACCAACCATCAACTGCTCCAGGATCTCGCCTTTGCTCGAGTAATCGCCGGCGCCCAATGCCGTGAGATGCCATTTGCCCGACATTTCATCGAGATACTTCACTGCCGTTTTGCCCAGGCAGGCACGCACCTTGGCAAAGGCCCGACTGGCGGCTTCCCCGATCGGCGTGCCGGTCAGCGGCGTAAGGAACCGGCGACCGAGATACAAGGCCAAGGCCTCATCGAACGGAAACGTTACCTGCGACAACCCCTCGGCCGTTTGCAAATGCCAGGTTTTCCGACCGCGAGGACCCACTTTCTCCTCCAGCGCAAAACCGGCTTGTTGCAGCGTGGTGATCCCGCGCCGCACGGTTTTGGAATGCACGCCCAACTCCGCCGCCAGGTCTTTCAGGGTGATGCCGTCGGGTCGGCTCGCCAACGTTTTCAGGAGCAGCCACTGGCGTGCGAATGAATCGGGTTGCCCCATGCTGCAAAGCCTCCTCTCGTTAAGTGTTGAAAGCCAGCATAGGCGCCTGGGTCGAACGTGCAAGTTGATCTGGGACAATCCGCCGGCAGAATGCCCACCAAACGTTCCGCGTGACAAATGTGCACGTACCGAAGTACACGAATACGCAAGCCCGCGACGTTTCGGCCCGTTCGCGTGGGGTTGTCGCATTTTTCCTCGTGACTGAGTTTCGCTATCCGTGCCCCGATCCGTGTGCCGCCGAATCGCCGGATGTCTTTCTGCTCGAACTTGGCAAACCACGCGGAAGCGCCCCTTGCTGTGACACAATGCAGCCAGTCGCCGGAGCGATTGCCGTTTGCCAAACAACACCGGCCTTGGTTGGGATGTGCCAGATCGCTACCACCCTGGCAGCGTCGAATCGTCGCATCTCCGGGCGTCGCTTCCAACAACTTGCAGGAATTTGTTGGACCGTTTTCGACTGGTTGCCCGGCACGATTCGGCCAGCGGATGAGCGCGCTCGCCCGCGCAACAATCAAGCGCGATCTGGCCGATGCGGCTCAATACACGTAACGCGGCTAAACCACAGTCGCTCGTTGCCTCTCGAAACTTCTCTGCAGTTTGCGAAGATGGCAACGAGTAAGAAACTAACAATATCTCTTCGGTTCCGATGGTGAAGAAGCATCCGGTACGGCGGAGCCAGGAGGAAGCTGTCGCTCCAGGCGTAAGCGCATCTTCGCCCGACCTTCAAGCCTTTCCAACTCACGGACTACGGGAAGTCCCTGGGAGTTTCAGGCGCCGCCGCGAATCGTCCCGGCATCCGCCGCTTTGCTGTGACATCAACAATCGAGTCGAAACTGCGCTTTGCCGGGAACTCATCAAATAACACGGCCCACCATCGAATATACCGGAAACACCCGGCAATTAACACGATGGGTAGCAGTGCTACTGCCCGCAAAGGTTGCCTGGCCCGTTAACTTTCAAGCGAATTCAGCTAGCACAGCGAGTGGCATGTGAACTGCGTACCGAAGTGGTGCCGCGGTCGGAGAACGCCCGCGAAGTGGCTGTGAATTGCCTCTGCGCCGATTTCGACTTGCACCCTTTCACCGCGAATGATTCGCCAAGGAAGTTCTGTCATGCTTGTTCGCTCCCTCCACCGGCTGGTGCCCTTTGCCCTTGCGGGACTGTTGCTAACCGGGATGCTGCCGCTGACTGGCTGCAATCGGGCGGGCGGCAATGGCGGCGACAGTCTCTCATTGCTCAACGTTTCTTACGACCCCACGCGAGAACTGTACGCGGAATTCAACCAGGCCTTTGCGCAGCATTGGCGAGAGCAAACTGGCCAAGAGATCCAATTCGAGCAGTCGCACGGCGGAGCGGGCAAACAAGCCCGCGCGGTGATGGATGGCCTCAAGGCCGACGTGGTGACGCTGGCGCTCTCATACGATATCGACGTGATTGCCGAAAAAACGGGCGGCTTGAGCAGGGACTGGCAATCCAAGCTTCCCCACAACAGTTCTCCCTATACGTCCACCATTGTGTTCCTGGTGCGCAAGGGCAATCCCCAAAGCATCCGCGACTGGAACGACCTGGTCCGTCCGGGGGTTGGCGTGATCACGCCCAACCCCAAGACCTCCGGCGGCGCGCGCTGGAATTACCTGGCCGCCTGGGCATACGCCATGCGGCAACAGCCTGGGAATGAAGAACATGCCCGGCAGTTCATCGCAGCATTATTCAAGAACGTGAAAGTTTTGGACTCGGGGGCACGCGGCGCCACCACGACCTTCGCCCAGCGGGGTATCGGGGACGTGCTGTTGACGTGGGAAAACGAGGCGTTTCTGGCCATCAAGGAACTGGGGGACGAAGAGTTGGAACTGGTGGTTCCTTCCCTCAGCATCCGGGCCGAGCCCCCCGTGGCGGTGATGGAAAAGAATGCCCAGGCTCACGGCACCTTGGAGTTGGCCCAAGAATATCTCAAGTACCTGTACTCGCCCGTGGGACAAAAACTTGTCGCCCGGCACTACTACCGCCCGGTTTCGCCGGAGCATGCCGACCCGGCCGATCTGGCGCGCTTCGCAGATGTGGAACAGGTGACGATTGCGGATCTTGGCGGCTGGCATGCCGCGCAGGCCAAGCACTTTGCCGATGGCGCGATATTCGACCAGATCTATTCACCCGGCAACTGAGTCTCGGAACGGAATCCTGCCATGAAAACATTCTTTCGCCAGCCAAGCGTGCTGCCCGGCTTTAGCCTCACATTCGGATACACGATCTTTTACCTCAGTTTGATTGTGCTGCTGCCGCTTTCCGCATTGTTTTTCAAGGCGGCAGGGCTGAGTTGGCCGGAGTTTTGGTCGGTGGTGGCCAGCCCTCGGGTGTGGGCATCGTACCGGCTCACGTTTGGCGCTGCCTTGGTTGCCGCGTCCATCAATGGAGTGTTCGGATTTCTCGTGGCCTGGGTGCTGGTGCGATATCGTTTTCCGGGACGTCGTCTGATGGACGCCCTGGTTGATTTGCCATTCGCTGTGCCCACCGCGGTTTCCGGCATCGCGCTGGCAAGCGTATTCGCCAAGAACGGCTGGCTCGGCCAGTACCTCGAACCGGCCGGCATCCACGTCTTGTTCACGCCCTTGGGTGTGACCGTTGCGCTGGCATTTATCGGGCTGCCCTTCGTGATTCGCACCCTGCAACCTGCCCTGCAAGACCTAGAGCGGCAGCACGAGGAAGCGGCGGCCAGCTTGGGCGCGAATCGACTGCAAACTTTCCGGCTAGTGATTCTGCCCGCGGTGCTGCCCGCCTTGCTAACCGGTTTTGCACTCGCGTTTGCCAGGGCGCTGGGCGAATACGGTTCGGTCATTTTCATTGCGGGCAATCTGCCGATGAAAACTGAAATTGCCTCGCTACTGATCATCATTCGGCTGGAGGAATACGACACCGCTGGCGCTACAGCGATCGCCGTGGTGATGTTGTTGGCGTCTTTTGTGATGCTGCTGGCGATCAATTTGTTGCAGCGCTGGGCCAGTCGCCGGCACTTGGGAGTCGCCTGAACATGAACACCACGTTTGCCCCTGCTGACAATTCGACAGCTCGAAAAACGCGAATGTCGGATGACTTCGAATTGACGACAAATCGAGCCGATGGACAACCGAAAACTTCCGATGCAGAGATTGCCGTTCCGGAGAAATCGACGGAAAAACGCCATAATCGTTCGGCCACTGATGAGCCGTTGTGGCTGAAGATAGCTTTAATCGGCGTCGCCATGGGATTTTTGGGTTTGTTTCTTCTGATTCCCCTGGCCGCCGTGTTTTGGGAGGCGTTTCGCAATGGTGCGTCGGCTTATCTGGCCAGTTTGACCGATCCGGCCGCGCTCTCCGCGATCGGATTGACGCTGCTGACCGCCGCCATTGCCGTGCCGATCAATCTGGTATTTGGCTTGGCGGCGGCTTGGGCGATCGCCAAGTTCGAATTCCGCGGCAAAAGCTTGTTGATTACGTTGATCGACCTGCCGTTTGCCGTCTCGCCGGTCATCTCGGGCTTGATCTTTGTGTTGCTGTTTGGGATGCAAGGGTGGCTAGGGCATTGGCTTGACTCCCAGGGCATTCAGATCCTGTTCGCCGTACCTGGGATCGTGTTAGCCACCATTTTTGTGACATTTCCCTTTATTGCCCGCGAGTTGATTCCACTGATGCAGGAACAGGGAATTGAAGAAGAAGAGGCGGCCGTTTCACTGGGTGCCAGTGGCTGGCAAACCTTTCGTCGGGTAACGCTGCCCAACGTGAAATGGGGCCTGCTGTACGGCGTGATTCTGTGCAACGCCCGCGCGATGGGCGAATTCGGCGCGGTCTCGGTGGTGTCGGGTCATATTCGCGGCAAAACGAACACCATGCCTCTGCATGTTGAAGTGCTCTACAACGAATACAACTTTGTGGCCGCATTCGCAGTGGCCTCGCTCTTGACGCTGCTGGCCTTGGTCACGCTGGCGGTGAAAACCGCAATCGAGTGGCGACTGGGCCGCGCCGGAAGCGATGGCTGAGCGATCGCATGGCATGGAAACGAAAGACACGATTTTCACCATCGAACATCGGATAACATAAAATGAGCATCGAAGTAAATCATATCCATAAGACATTTGGAACATATCACGCCCTCAAGGATGTGAGCCTGAAAATCAACGACGGCGAACTGGTTGCCCTGCTAGGACCATCGGGCTCCGGAAAGACCACACTGCTGCGCATCATTGCCGGTCTGGAGACCCCGGACGACGATCCTCGCACTTCCATCCGTTTTCATAATGAAGATGTGGCGGGCAGGCCGGTCGGTGAGCGCGAGGTAGGTTTTGTGTTCCAGCACTATGCCCTGTTCCGGCATCTGAACGTGTTTGAGAACATTGCTTTTGGGCTGCGCGTGCGCCCCCGTTCCCAGCGGCCCGCTCGCCATCTAATTCGCGATCGCGTTCTCCATCTACTCGACCTGGTGCAGCTCACCGGGTTTGGAAGCCGTTTCCCCTCGCAACTGTCGGGCGGACAGCGTCAGCGCGTCGCCTTGGCGCGCGCCTTGGCGGTTGAACCGCGAGTACTCCTGCTGGACGAACCTTTCGGGGCACTCGATGCCCAGGTTCGCAAGGGACTCCGCGCCTGGCTGCGAAAGCTCCACGAGGAAATTCACGTCACGAGCGTGTTGGTGACCCACGATCAAGAAGAAGCCCTGGAAGTTGCCGATCGCGTGGTGGTGATGAACAACGCGGTTATCGAACAAGATGGCGCGCCCGAACAGGTATTCCACCATCCGGCTTCCGAATTCGTAATGAATTTTCTGGGGCAAGTGAATGTATTTCGCGGTCGGGTCGCCAACGGCAAGGCCCATGTGGCGGACACGGCCATCGAGTTTCCTTCCTACCCGCATAGCCAAGAGCTGCCGGCTTCCATTTACATGCGCCCCCACGAGCTCGACATTCGCTCGGCTCCCAATGGCGCGCCTAGTTTTCCTGCCAGCGTGCAACGCATCCATCCGGCGGGGTCGATCACGAAGGTCTTCCTAAGAACCGCCGACGGCCAGGATCTGTTTGTCGATCTCCCGGTAGATCGATTTCGCGAGTTGGGTCTGTCACGCGGCGACGATGTATTTGTCTTTCCCAAGAATGCCCGCGTGTTCGTCCCCGATTATGTGATTTGATTTCCCTTGCGGCGCATTTCGTATCGCTGATGGCAACGGACATGACCGTGAGCCCTGGGAAATCGAATCGAGAATCGGGCAGTTCAACTCCGTGAGCAAGGGATCGAGCGCGGCGATCAATTCTCCAATTGCCCGCCCGGTGGAAGTTTGTGCCGGACCAAATCGCGGCGGCCGCTGGCGGGATCGTGCAAAAGGATCGAACCGAGCAATCCGCTCCCGTCGACAACCTTTTGGCAGCTAGCAAAGACGGCGTCGAGTACGGTGTGCGAGGTCAAGCCAGGTTCTTTGGCTCCCGCCCGGCATTCCACCAAAAAATGCAGCCGGTCAGCATTGCGGGAATAAGTCGCTCGACTTGCATTTCATCGGCACCCTGCTGGCGTTTCCGACGCACACTCGCCGCTAGCGTTTCCCCCGTTGCATGCTAGTCTCGTTTTGAACGGCGACTTTGCCAGGAGGTGCAAGGTTGGCACTCCCGCCTAAAAGATCACGAGGACTGCTGGCAATGACAAACCTTGAGAGGGAATGCTTGCAAGATGTCCCAGCACAAATGACGGCTATGGCCCGTCAAAAGAGACAGTCACTCGCTCATATATGACGGATGAAGAGGGATCTCGTGCCATGCGCTTTTGTAGTTGTCGATTCTGGAGCGGCAATTCTGGCGAGTTTTCCAAAGATCGGGCAAAGGATCAAAAGGAAGATGTCCTTGGCACGCAATGTGCTTAAGAGCATATCTGTTCCGAATGAATCGGACCACCCTCGCAAGAGTCAAAGTCTCACCTATTAGCAGCCCACCGCTATGTTTGCTGGTCATCCAGTGGCAATTGCAGTCTCAAAGGAGGAGGCTCTTATGCTGCCGAATCTTGGAATGTCGCAAATCGCGACCCGCGCTGATCATCGCCAGGAATCTGCTCCGCACACCAAGTCGCGCTGGGCTGGCCACCGCTGTTGTCGCGCGATGTAGATCGAATCCATGACGCACTTCCCACGCATGGAAAGCGGATCGTCATTATCCCAGTCGACCGGCACCTTCGAACCATGCGCATCACGAGCATTCACGCGAAGTCCGCCGAAGTCATACACAAGTCAAGTTTCGATCATGGTAATCAACTGAGCTGAATTGGAGTTGCGTTATGTCAGATATGTCAATGAGCTCCCTGGTCCGCCTTCCCTCCGAGGACCGGTCGCTTCGCCCGGCACCGTTGTTGGGCGCCTTGCTGGGGCTGCTGGCGATTACGGGCTGCGGTGAGGAAGAATTTGCACGACTGAACGTGCATCCGGTCGAAGGCAAGTTGATCTACGACAGCGGATCGCCCGAAGGGGCCATCGTGACACTTCACCCCGAGAATGCTTCGCTGGATTCCTTGCGGCCAAGCGCTAAGGTCGCGTCCGACGGTTCATTCAAGATCACGACCTATCAAAACGGGGATGGCGCGCCCGTCGGAACCTACAAGGTGACGGTGCAATTATTCAAATTGCCAGCCAAAACCGAAGAGTTCAAGCCTGGCCGCAACGTGCTGCCCGCCAAATATGGATCGCCCAAGACGTCGCAACTTTCCGTTGCGGTCAACGAGGGCAAGAACGAAATTGCTCCGATTCACTTGAAGTAGACATCGCCACGAAAATTTAAGGAGACATGGATCATGCGTCACAAACATGCCGGCTTTACGCTCGTTGAGTTGCTGGTGGTAATCGCGATCATTGGGATCTTGGTGTCATTAGCGCTGCCGGCGATCCAGGCCGCGCGGGAGTCGAGTCGGCGCAGCGCATGCCAGAGCAACATCCGACAGCTCGGGTTGGCGGCTCTGACTTACGAAGATGCCTACAAACGCCTGCCCACCAGCCAGCGACCTCCGGGTCTGACACCGCTTCCCCGAATTGCGGGGCTAACCTTCCTGCTGCCGTTCTTTGATCAAGGGTCGCGGTACGACAACTACGATCAAACAAAGAACTGGCACCACCCCGACAATGCCGCGGCCGTTAACCAGCGCATCCCGGTGCTCCAATGCCCTTCGTCACCCAAGCCCGAACGATTGGACGGCCTTCCCGAAGCAAGTCCTTGGGTGCAAAACGTGGGGGCTGCCACTGACTATTCACCAACGATCTACGTCGACCAGCGATTGGAAACCGCGGGCCTGGCCAAGGCTGGCGTGGGTCTGCTGGAATACAACGGACGCGTAAGCCTTTCCGACGCAACGGACGGGCTCTCCAATACCATCATGTATGCCGAGAGCGCGGGCCGGCCATTCCTCTACCGTAAGCGCGAACTGATCCATTCCGATCTTTCGCTGCTACGAGTGAACGGTGGAGCCTGGTGCCGCCCGGCTTCCGACATTAGCATCGACGGGGCAAGCGAAGATGGGACCACGGTTCCTGGGCCATTTGCCGTCAACCGGACCAACGGCGAAGAAGTGGGCACGACTTTCCCGCACCCCTACTACAACACCATTGGCACGTCGGAGGTGTATGCATTTCACGTAGGCGGGGCGAACGTGGTGTTTGGCGACAATTCAGTCAAACTCATCTCCGACAAGATCCACGTTCGCGAGTTTGCAACGCTCGTGACTCGGTCCGGCAACGAAATGACCCCCACGCTCGACTGACGAACCTCGGATTGCTCCTGCAACGTTTTCTCGCTCGGCCCATTCCCACAACGGAATGGGCCGAGCTGTTGATGGCCGGCATCAACGTAGTATCTAGCGCTCCGTGGTTGGTTTTTCTCCGCTGCCACCAACCATTCTACGAATCCAGGCTCTCCCTGGTCGCTCTTCGTTTTGAGCCTTGCTGGTGTCGAGGAAAGCTATGATCGGCCTTCGCGGGTTCGGCTTCACGCCGTCATTTTCTTGTTGCGAAGTCCAATTGGATTGGCCTGGGCGGTAACGCCGTTAGGGCGTCCAAACGCCTGACTTTCATAATCCACCACGCAATCATCCATTGCCCAACCGCCGCGATTTCCCTTCAGTGCGAAGCGCAGCAATCCATTGGACCCGCCAGGCGGTTGCCCGACGCGATGGCGGCGGACACGGGGCACTCACTGGCTGCGGAAGCTGTCCCAGTCGATTCCCAATTTGCGCATCCGGGCCCGTAGCGTGTGAGGGTTGATCTCCAGCAGCTTGGCTGCGCCCCGGCTCCCTTCGATCTTGCCGGATGTCGCCCGCAACGCGACTTCGATGTGCCGCCGCATGGCCTCGTGCAATGGCAGAATTGCGGCGGCGTTCGCATTCGCCGCGGTGCCGGCGGTTGCCGTTGGAGTTCGCGAGCGAGTAGGAGGTGGAGCATTCATTCCCAGGGCGGTAGCCACCTCCAGGGTTTGGCCGTCCCCCAAGATCGCGGCTCGGTCAATCACCGCCCCCAACTCGCGAATATTGCCGGGCCAGTCGTAACCTTGCAGCAGGAAAACGTTCTCTGGGGTGGGGTCCACGGAGGCCAGCCCAAACCGCTTGGCCGCCCGAGCGGCAAAGTGGCGAGCAAGCTGAGGAATGTCGTCCACCCGCTCTCGCAGCGGCGGCAACAGGATGGGAAAAACGGCAATGCGATACCATAAATCTTCGCGGAACCGCCCCTCGCGAACCATGGATGCCAGGTCGCGGTGCGTGGCGGCAACCACGCGCACATCCACGTGAGCGGGCTGCTGCGCCCCTACCCGTTCGACATATCCATCCTGCAGCACGCGGAGAAACCGCACCTGCGCGTCCAGCGGCAACTCGCCGATTTCGTCCAAGAAGAGCGTTCCGCCATCGGCCCGCTCGAACCATCCTTGCCGCGATTCGCTGGCTCCCGTGAAGCTTCCCTTCTCGTGCCCAAAAAGCTGAGAATCGATCAATTCTGGCGGAATGGCCCCGCAATTTACGCGGATGAACGGCCCCTGCGCACGCTCGCTCCGCTGATGAATGGCCCGGGCGACAAGCTCCTTGCCCGTGCCGGTTTCTCCCAAGATGAGGGCGGGAACGTCGGAGCGGGCGACCAGTTCTACTCGGCTCATCACCAGCCTGAGGCCGGATTCCTCGCCAACGATCGTTTCTGTGTTCTGCTCTCGCCCCAATTTAGTGAGCAACGAGCGTTTCTCGGCCTCGGCGGCTTCGCGCAGGGCCACCATCTCGTGCAGTCGGCGGTCGTTTTCCAGGGCCACCGAGAAGGGCTCCTGCAACTCGTGAGCCAACCGCTTGTGGTGTTCGTCGAAGTCGTGCCGCTGTTGGGCCAACAGCAGCAGCACGCCCGAGAAACTCCCGCCGCTCTTGAGCGGAATCGCCAGTGCGCTCTCTTCGCATCCATCGGGCAGCACGAGCGAAAGATTGCCGGTCGCCCGGCGGCCCTCTGCTCGATGCAACACTCGGCCTGTCCGGGCCCAGCGTGCCAACTGCTCCAAACCCTCATCGGCCAGGGCAATGGGGCGAAGCGATTCCCAAGAGGTTGTCGGCGCCGGCGCCGCGGCCACCGTGGCCAGCCAGCGGTGCTGGCTTTCCAGCCGCAATACAAGCACTCGCCCCAGCGGCATTTTAGTGGAAAGGAGCTTGGCGGTCGTTTCGGCAGATTCCGTGATCTCAATGTGCCGGCAGGCTTCTCGCCAGATATCCAACAAGAGCAGGCGAAACTGTTCCATGGCTGCTTCCTGGTAAATAAAACGGGACCGCCATCATATGAGATGAAAATATTCCTGTAAATATCACGGGCACCGCTCCGAACCTAGCACGGTTTCCCCAAACGAACCAATCGGACCTCCTCGGCGGTTCGGCCGGTAATTGGCACGCAAACTGCGTTGTTCATCTCTCACCGCTCGGTGCCACCTGCACAGGGACAGGGAGCCTTCATTAGTTGTTGAATCAGGAAGTGATGCCGTGAAAACCTCATTTGACGTGCCGTCGGTCGCGCCGACCATGCTCAGCACCGTCGGCAAGACGCCGCTAGTGCGGCTAGCCAGGATTATCCCCTTCCAGCATGCCCGCATACTGGTGAAGTGCGAATTCTTCAATCCGCTGTCGAGCGTTAAAGACCGGATTGGGGTGGCCATGATCGAGGATGCGGAGTTTTCCGGAGAGCTTCAGCCCCAATCGCATATCATCGAGCCCACGAGTGGCAATACCGGGATTGCCTTGGCCTTTGTGGGCGCGGCCAAGCAAGCCGGCGTTTGACGTTTGTAACGATTGTTCGTCCAGGTGCCGGAATGCGCCTGAGAGCCCCGAACAGGGGTACGGGAGGGTGGCTTTTGGCACAGTTTTGGCACAGTGACGTGTGCCAAAGAAAACGGCTCGCTCTAACATTTTGGCGTATCGCCAGTTAGAACGAGCCAATTTCAACCAGCGGAGAGGACAGGATTCGAACCTGCGGAACGGGTTACCCCGTTCACCGATTTAGCAAACCGGCGCTTTCGACCACTCAGCCACCTCTCCCAATCGGC